>Ga0207675_100001731_pt1 | contig 21861 bp, 17 predicted proteins | sample KBSSwiS42_FD_184305 | JGI IMG/M metagenome (GOLD analysis project Ga0207675, IMG submission 184305) | Switchgrass rhizosphere microbial communities from Kellogg Biological Station, Michigan, USA - KBS Switchgrass S4-2 (SPAdes) (version 2) | ecosystem: Host-associated > Plants > Roots >...
GCGCGGCGTCGCCCTCACCCTCGTCTCGCTGGGGATCTGGGTGGCTGCCGCGCCGGGCAGCGTTCCGGGCCTGACGGATCCCGGAGCTCCGGGATCGCCGTCGATGCAGATGGGTTCCTGAGTACCTCCTTTCCGCGCTTTCGCGTTGTTCCTGTGTCTGCGAATCGAAAGGAGTTCTGAATGCTTCTCTGGCTACTCGTGATCGCACTGATCATCTTCGCCGTCGCCGGCGGCGTGGCCGTGAGCCACTTCCTCTGGCTGGTTCTGGTCGTGGCGTTGATCGTGGCGATCGTCGCTGCGCTTTCGGGCCGAACCGCCTAGGCGCGCAACCTTGGCTCCGCCTCCGGAGGTAGAGGCGTGACGGGCGCCGCCGTCTGGCTGCTCCTACGTCTGCGCCTACTCGTCCTGCCGCTGTGGATCCTCCTGGCGGTCGTGGTGACGCTGCAGCTGCCGGCGTTCACGAACCAGTCGGAGAGCGACGTCGGCGGCATGATCGCCACCGGCTCGGAGTCGGTTCGGGTGGAGGAACGCGGCGTCCGCGAGTTCGGGACGCCGCTGCTCTCCCGCGTCGCCGTGGTCCAGCGCGACCCGAAGGGGCTCTCGACGGCGGCGCAGAAGCGCACACTCGCGCTGGCCCTGCGAGTCGACCGGCACCAGGAGCCGGTGCTGCACAGCATCGCCTTCGCGCTCCCGATCTCGAACGCGAAGAAACTCGTGCCCTCCTCGCGGGAGCACGGGACCACCGCCATCACCTACCTCTACTACCGGCCCGGGGTGGCGCCGAGCGCCCAGCTCGCGCTCGCCCAGACCTATGCGCAGAGGATTCGCGCGCAGGGCGACCCCGTCACGGGCGTCACGGGCACGATCCCCGCGCGCGAGGCCGAGTTCCGGCAGATCGAGCACGCCTTGCCCTATGTCGAAGCGGCCACCATCGCCCTGATCGCCCTGATCCTGCTGATCGCCTTCCGGGCCATCGGCCCGCCGCTCGTCACGCTTGGAGCTGCTGGGCTCTCGTACGCGATCTCGGTGCGACTGCTGACCTGGATCGCCGACGGGCTCGGCGTGCAGGTGCCCCGGGAGGTGCAGCCCGTGCTGGTGGCGCTCCTCTTGGGCCTCACGACCGACTACTCCGTCTTCTTCTTCTCCGGCGTCAAGCGCAGCCTCGCGTCCGGAGAGCGGCGCGTCCGGGCCGCGGAGCAGACCACACGGCTCTTCCTGCCGATCATCGTTACGGCGGGGCTGATCGTGGCCTTCGGGTCCGCCTCGCTGATCGTGGGCCGGCTCGGGTTCTTCCGCGCCCTGGGGCCGGGCATGGCGGTGACGGTGCTGGTGACGCTCGCGGTGGCGGTGACGGTCATCCCGGCGACGCTCGCGATCTTCGGCCGGGCGCTCTTTTGGCCCGGGCTCGGTCCGGAACGCGAGGAGGAGTCGTCGGCGCGCCTGCAGCACTCGCTCGGGCGATTCGCCACCTGGCGCCCGGTCGCGCTCGTGCTCACGATCGGAGCCGCCGCCGTCCTCGCGCTCGGCGCGAGCCAGGCGCGCTCGACCGTGCTCGGGCTCGACCTCCTGGCCGGCCTGCCCGGAAGCGACCAGGTCAAGCAGGCTGCCGACGACGCCGGCAAGGGCTTCGCGCCGGGGATCGTCTCGCCGACCGAGCTTCTGGTCGAAGGCCGGGGGCTCCGAGACGACCAGGCCGGTCTCGCGAAGTTGCAGCAACGACTCTCCGCCCGACCCGGCATCGCCGGCGTGATCGGCGCCGGCTACCAGCCGAGCCAGATTCACGAGCCCATCTTCGTGAGCTCGGCAGGAAATGCGGCCCGCTTTGCCCTCGTCCTCGACGACGACCCGCTTGGCGCCCCCGCGATCCACACGCTGCAGCAGTTGCGAGAGGACCTGCCCGGCCTGCTCTCCGCGTCCGGGATCAGAGGCGCGCGTGCGGGGCTCGCGGGCGACACCGCGCTCGCGGACGACACGGTGACGACCATCCACAGCGACATCGCCCGCGTGGCGCTGGCGCTGCTCCTGGCGAACTTCGTCCTCCTGGCCCTCTTCCTGCGGGCCGTGCTCGCGCCGCTCTACCTACTCGCCGCGAGCGTCCTCGCGCTGACCGCATCGATCGGAGCCGCCACGTGGGTCTTCCAGAGCCTCTTCGGCTACCAGGATCTCGCCTACTACGTGCCGTTCGCGGCCGCGGTCCTGCTCTTGTCGCTCGGATCCGACTACAACATCTTCGTCGTCGGGCGGATCTGGCAGGAGGCCGAGAACAGGCCGTTCCGTGAGGCGATCACACATGCGGCGCCGCGTGCCTCCCGCACGATTGCGATCGCCGGCGTGACCCTCGCCGGCTCCTTCGCGCTGCTCGCGATCATTCCGATCCGCGCCATGAGGGAGCTCGCCTTCGTGATGTCCGTCGGCGTCCTCATCGACAGCTTTCTCGTTCGCTCGATCCTCGTGCCCTCGCTGATCGCCACGTTCGGTCGCATCTCGTGGTGGCCGCGGCGGCCGCCCGAGACGCAGCGCGCGGCGCCGCAGCTCGAGACGCTCGAGCCGGCCGAATCCACCGAGCGCTAGGCCGCCGTGTAGCGTGGCGCCCGCGTGAACGGCGACTGGCGCGTGGCCGGCTCCTACCTCGAGTCGTGCAACTGCGAGGCGATCTGCCCCTGCCGCCGGATCGACGGGGTCATGGGCGGACGGTCGACCTACGGTGAGTGCCTCGGCGCCCTCTCGTGGCAGATCGAGGAAGGCTCTGCCGACGCCGTCGACCTCGCTGGGCTCGGCGTCGTGCTGGCGACTCGCTACAGCGACGACGAGGAGGGCTCGCCGTGGAGCTTCGTGCTCTACCTCGACGAACGCGCGGACGACCCGCAGCGCGAGGCGCTCGAGGCGATCTTCACCGGCCGGTCTCGGGGAACGCAGCTCGAGCACTTTCCCTGGGCCTGGAAGGCGAGCCATCTGCTCGCGGTGCGCCCTGCGCGGATCGAGATCGACCACACGCCGGGTCGCGGCTGGTTCCGCGCGGGCGGCTTCGTCGAGGTTCGCGTCTCCGGGCCGGTGGCGAGCGGCGAGACGGTCACCTGCGTCATCCCGGGCCACGAGCGCAGCGGCCGGGAGATCGTCGCCGAGTCGCTGCGGGTGGGCGATCCGGAGCTCGAGTTCGCGTTCCGCGGCAACTGCGGCTACGAGAGCGACTTCGAGTACCAGGGCTCGACGTAGACTCAGGCCGTGCCGAGCGACCCGCTGACCGACGAACAGCGCGAGATTCGCGACCTCGTGCGCGACCTCGCGCGCGAGCGCGTCGCGCCGCGGGCCGCGGAGATCGACAAGTCGGCCGAGTTCCCGTGGGACATGGTCGAGCTGATGCGCGAGCACGACCTGCTCGGGCTTCCGTTCGACGAGGAGCACGGCGGAACGGGCACCGGCGCCCTGATGGTGCTGGTCGCGATCGAGGAGCTCTCCAAGGTCTGCGCCACGACCGGCCTCATCCTCGCGGTGCAGGAGCTCGGCTCGCTCGGGCTCAAGCTCGTCGGAACCGGCGAGCAGAAGGCCCGCTACCTCCCGCGCCTCGCGAGCGGCGAGTGGCTGGCGGCGTACGCGTTGACCGAGCCCGGCTCGGGCTCCGACTCGGCCGCCATGCGCACCCAGGCGCGGCGTGAAGCCGACGAGTACGTGCTCAACGGCGGCAAGCGCTTCATCACCAACGCCGGGGTCGCCGAGCTCTACACGGTCTTCGCCAAGACCGATCCCGAGGCCGGGCACGGCGGCATCTCGGCCTTCGTGGTCGAGGCGAGCTCGCCAGGCTTCGAGGTCGGCCGCATCGAGCCGAAGATGGGGATCAAGGGCTCGACGACCGGCGAGATCTTCTTCGACGACTGCCGGGTCCCCGCCGAGAACCTGCTCGGCGCGGAGGGCGAGGGGTTCGCGATCGCGATGCGGATCCTCGACCGCTCGCGCCCGGGGATCGGCGCGCAGGGCCTCGGGCTTGCGCAAGGCGCGACCGACTACGCGCTCGAGTACGCGAAGTCGCGCGAGACCATGGGCAAGCCGATCGCCGAGCACCAGCTGATCGCCGCGACGCTGGCCGACATGGAGACGAAGTGCGAGGCGGCGCGCGGCCTGCTCTACAAGTGCGGCCAGCTGATCGACGAGGGCGTGGACGGGCCCGAGCTGACGAAGATCTCGGCGATGGCGAAGCTCAACTGCACGGACGTCGCGATGGAGGTCACCACCGACGCGGTCCAGGTGCTCGGCGGCTACGGCTACATCCAGGAGTATCCGGTCGAGCGGATGATGCGCGACGCCAAGATCACGCAGATCTACGAGGGCACGAACCAGATCCAGCGGCTCGTGATCGCGCGGCAGATGCTGAAGGAGAACCGTGCCTCTCTCCTGGCGGAGGTCGGCTGACGGAGCAGGCGCGCAGCTTCAACCGCGCGGCCGAGGAGTACGAGCGTGGGCGCCCCGGCTGGCCGCCCGAGGTGCTCGACGCGGTACCCGTCTCCGCCGAGGCGACGGTGCTCGACCTCGGCGCCGGAACCGGCAAGCTGACCCGCGTCCTCGCCGACCGGTACGCACGGGTGATCGCCCTCGAGCCGCTCGCGGAGCTGCGGGCGATCCTCGAGGAGCGCGTGCCGCAAGCCGATCCGCTGGCGGGGCTAGCGGAGGCGATCCCGCTTCCCGACGCCTCCGTAGACGCCGTCTTCGCAGGGCAGGCGTTCCACTGGTTCGCCAACGACGTCGCCCTCGCGGAGATCGCGCGCGTCCTGCGGCCGGGCGGCGTGCTGGCGCGGCTGTGGAACGAGGCGATCGAGCCGAACCCGCTCCCCGAGGGCTACCGCCGGCGGTTGAGCGAGCTGCACGACGCGATGCGGCCGACTCCGATCGACCAGCGAATCTTCGAGAGCGCGCCCTTCGGAGAGGTGCACGAAGGCGCGGTCGAGCACGAGCAGCGCTCGAGCCGCGGCGACGTGCTCGCGTTCGCCGCCTCAGTCAGCTGGATCGCGAGCCGCGATGACCGCGACGAGCTGCTCGGCGAGCTGGCGTCGCTGCTCCCCGAAGGCGACTACACCTTCCAGATGCGCGCGAACCTCGCGTGGGCGACGAGGAACTGATCCAGGTCGGCCGGCACGAGGTCCGGGTGACGAGCGCCGATCGCGTGCTGTTTCCCGCCGACGGCGTAACCAAGGGCGACCTGGCCCAGTACTACGCCGACGTCGGGCCGGCGATCGTTCCGCACCTGCGCGACCGGCCCTTCACGCTCAAGCGCTATCCCCACGGCATCGACGATCGACCGTATTTCGCGAAACAGGCGCCGAAGGGGAAGCCGTCGTGGGTTCCGACTCGGCAGTTCAGAACCTGGCCGCGCGAGGGCGGCTCGCGGCTCGTCGACTTCGCGCTCGTGAACGAGCCCGCCGCGCTCGTCTGGATGGTGCAGATGAACTGCATCGACATGAACGCCTGGTATTCGCGCGTCGACAAGCCGGACCGGCCCGACTACGTCGTCTTCGACCTCGACCCGCCCGAGTCGCGCAACGGCTTCGTGCAGGCGATCCAGGTCGCGCACCTGGTGCGGGAGGCGCTGGAGGTGCTCGAGCTGCGCTCATACGTCAAGACGAGCGGGGCCGACGGCATCCACGTGCTCGTCCCGATCACGCGCCGCTCCTCGTACCCGGAGACCTATGAGCTCGCCGAGCGCGTCTCGCGGGGGCTCGAGGCTGAGCACCCCGGCCTGGTGACGACCGAGTGGCTGAAGAAGAAGCGCCGTGGCGTGCTCGTCGACCACCGCCAGAACGGGCACGGCAAGACGATTGCCTCTGCGTACTCGGTGCGTCCGAAGCCGGGCGCCCCGGTCTCCACGCCGCTCCATTGGAGGGAGCTAGGCGAGAAGGTTCGCCCGCGGGACTTCGGCAGGCGCGAGGCGCTGGAGCGGGTCGAGAAGCACGGCGACCTCTTCGAGCCGGTACTCCGCGGAGGTCAGGCGCTCGGCCCGGCGTTGCGCAAGCTGCGAGCGGACGACTAGGGCCGCAGCGAGCGGGTGTCGACGACCTGGAAGTCGGAGCCCTTGACGCGGTTCAGGGTGAGCAGTTGCTCGTCGCTCCAGCGCGGATCGGGGCTGCCCGTGACGACCCAGTCGGTGCCGTTGTCCGCCAGGATCATCCCGTAGTGCTGGAGCGCGACGAGCACCACTCTCGCCTGGGGCGGAAAGCTGCCGACCGGGTAGTCCGCACGCAGACGCACGCGCATGCCCATCCGCGGAAGCGAAGGATCCTCGAAGTCCCGGCCGGGGTGGCGGGCCGGATAGACATAGCCGCCGCGCGTCCGCCTGACGGTGAAGCGGAGGGCGTGGTCGATCCGTCCCCTCGCTACCTCGTCGTAGCGGGCGAGGCCGGGAAAGATCGGGAGGCCGGCGGCGTCCGCGGAGGTCTTGCCGGGTGCGCGGAGCCGGTTCGAGCGCAAGCTCCAGGTCGCGCCGGAGTAGGCACGCCAGCCCTTGAGGGTCCGGTGGAGGAGGTACAGCTCGTAGAGGCGACACGCTCCGCGGTCGATGACCAGCGCATGGTCGTCGACGCCGCCCTCGATCAGCACGCCCTTCGGAATCGGATAGCGGACGTGATCGCTTCCCCATGGGTGATCGAACGTGACGCGCAGCTTGGGTTGCCCGGGCCCGACGACGTTGAACGGGATGCCCCTGGTGACTCCGCCGAGCAGCCCGGAGCCGAAATCGGCCCAGACCCCCTCGTCTGCCCCGATGGAGTTGATGAGCGTTCTGGAGTTGGGCGAGACCGGCAGTCGATCGACGCGGCTGTTCCACGGGTTGCTCTTCGGAAAGACGGGGCAGCGAGGAGCGCCGGGCAAGCGAAGCGCCGCAGCTGAACCGGACAGCAGCGCGAGTAGAGCGAACGTGACGGCGAGTGCGCCCGCTTTCATGGAAACCTAGGGTTCGCGGCCCTGGCGACCGTCTCCTAGGTCGGAAAGGTTACGGACGAACCGAGCTGGTGTCGACCACTTCGAAGTTCGAGCCCGACACATGGCCGAGCGTGTGCAGCTGTTCGTTCGACCAGCCGCGGTTCGGCGCGCCCGTGATGTACCAGTCCGAGCCGTTGTCGGCGACGATCATCCCGTAGCGCTTCAGCGCCACGAGGACGATCCGCGCCTGGCGCGGGAACGGCCGGACGTCGAAGCTCGCCTTCAGGCGCACGCGCAGTCCCATGGGCGGCAGGTTCGGCGAGGTGAGGTCGCTCGCAAAGTGGCGCGCCGGGTAGAGATAGGCGCGCCGGGTGCGCTCGACGGTGAAGCGAAGCGCGTGGTCGATCACGCCGCGCCGGACCTCGTCGTAGCGGGCGAGGCCGGGGAAGATCGGGAGGCCGGCGGCGTCCGCGGAGGTCCACCCGGCCGGTCGAACCCGGTTCGACCGGAGATTCCAGGTGGCGCCGGCCCAGGCGTGCCAGCGGCCGCCGCGCCGTTCGAGGCCGCCAAGCTCGTAGAGGCGGCAGGCGCTCTTGTCGAGCAGAAGCGCGTGGTGGTCGCTGCCGCCTTCGATGTGCACGCTCTTCGGGATCGGGTACCCGACGTGGTCGCTCTCGTCGTCGTACTCGAAGGTGGGCCGCGAGCGCTTGGTGGAGCGGCTGACGACGTCGAACGGAATCCCGATCGGCGAGCCCTGCCAGAGGCCTGAGCCGAAGTCGGCATGAAGCCCCGTGTCGACCCCGATCGAGGAGATGACGGCGGCCGAGTTCTGCGCCACCGGCAGCTTGTCGACGCGTTTGTTCCAGGGGTTCGAGGCCGGGAAGACGGGACATCGAGGGGCCGCCGGGACGCGCAGCGCCTGGGCAGCGCCGCCGAGGCAGGCGAGAGCGATCACGACGAGGACGACGGCGGCGCGGCTCACCTCATCAGTATCGGGCCTCCACCGGGCGGACCGCATCCCGCCTTCGGGATGCCGATCGAGTCAGGCTTCGAGCGCGGATGCGTAGATCAGCAGGGTCTGCTCGTCGAAGAGGACGAAGCTCACGCGCTCGACGCGGTCCTGGCCGGCCAGCGCCTGCCGTGTCGCCGCCACCGCGACCTCGGCCGCGCGCTCCGGCGGGTACCCGAAGATGCCGGTGGAGATCGCCGGAAACGCGACGGTGCGGCAGCCGAGCTCGGCCGCCAGTTCGATGGCGTTCACATGACATGCGGCGAGCGTCTGCGCCTCCTGTGCAGTGCCGCCCTGCCAGACCGGGCCGACCGTGTGGATGACGTGGCGCGCCGGGAGCCGGTAGCCGGCGGTCGACTTCGCCGCGCCGGGATCACACCCGCCGAGGGTGCGGCACTCGGCGAGCAGTTCCGGGCCGGCCGCACGGTGGATGGCGCCGTCGACGCCGCCTCCGCCGAGCAGCGACCCGTTCGCCGCGTTCACGATCGCATCCACCTCCTGCCGGGTGATGTCGCCCTGGACCGCTTCGATCATCGAAGCTGCAGCCCGGGACGGGCTAGCTCTTGGCGGCGCGCATCGAGGCCTTGTAAGCGCGCTTCTTGGCTTGGTAGTCCTCGAGCGCCTCGGCCGAGTCGACGTCTCCGAGAGTCGGGTGCCCCGGCGCGAGCTCCTGGGCGGCCTCGACGCCGAAGCGCTTCGCCAGGACCGCGCCGAGCGCCTTGATCTTCATCTCGCCGAAGCCGGGAAGCTCGCCGATCCGCCGCCGCAGATCGGCGCCGTCCTCCGCTTCGCTCCAGACCCGCTCGGCGTCGCCGCCGTAGTCCTCGACGACGACCACGGCCAGGTCCTGGACGCGCTTCGCCATGTTGCCCGGGAAGCGGTGGATCGCCGGCTTCTCGCGAAACACTTCCTGGAGCCGCCCCGGGTCGGTCGCGGCGATCTTGCCCGGCTCGAGCGTGCCCAGCCGCTGCTTCAGCTTGAGAGGACCGCTGAAGGCCGTCTGCACCGGCACCTGCTGGTCGAGCGCGAAGCCGACGAGGAGCGCGAACGGCTCGCGGGCGAGCAGTTCGTCCGCTTCGTCGACGCCTGTGTAGTGGAGGCGGTCGGGATGCGTCGTCGCCACGAGACCGATCCTACAACCAGGACGCACGCGCTCGGCGCGCCTGGGACGGCTCGCAGCCTCGTGGCGGGCAGGCTGTTCCTGCCCGAACTCCCGCCGTAGACTCGCAACATGGCCGCTTGTCCCAACTGTGGCAAGCCCTACGACGACTGGGCCCGCTTCTGTTCGATTTGCGGGACGGAGCTGGCGCCCGAGCCGAGCCCTCCACGTGAGCTGCGCAAGACCGTGACGGTGGTCTTCTCCGACGTCGCGAACTCGACGCGGCTCGGGGAGCGCCTCGATCCGGAATCGCACCGGCGCGTGATGAGCGGCTACTTCGACGCCATGCGGGTCGTCCTCGAGCGGCACGGCGGCACCGTCGAGAAGTTCATCGGCGACGCGGTCATGGCGGTGTTCGGAATTCCCGTCCTGCACGAGGACGACGCGCTGCGTGCGGTCAGGGCTGCCCTCGAGATGCAGGAGGCGGTGGCCCAGCTCAACCGCGGCCTGCGACGGGACTGGGACCTGGAGCTCTCGATTCGAACCGGCGTCAACACGGGCGAGGTCGTGGCCGGGGAGGCCGAGACGGCCCAAACTCTCGTCACCGGCGACGCGGTTGTCGTGGCGAAGCGGCTCGAAGAGTCTGCGGCCCCGGACGAGATTCAGCTCGGGGAGAGCACCTACCGGTTAGTGCATGAGGCGGTCGTCGCCGAGGCTCTCGGCGCGATCGAGGCAAAGGGGAAGCCCAGGCTGCCGGCTTGGCGGTTGCTCGGGATGCAAGACTGGGACGCGACCGCCGTGCGGCTCGACTCCCCGCTCGTGGGCAGGACAGCGGACCTGAGAGCGCTCACCGGTTCGTTCGAGCTAGCGGAGGCGGAACGTTCCTGCCGTCTCTTCACGATTCTCGGGCCGGCCGGGATCGGGAAGTCGCGGCTTGTGCACGAGTTCGTCGACTGGCTGGGCGACCGCGCAACCGTGCTGCGGGGCCGATGCCTGCCCTACGGCGACGGGATCACGTTCTGGCCTCTCGTCGAAGTCGTCAAGCAGGCGGCCGGGCTCACCGATCGCGATTCCGCAGACGAGGCGAGGACAAAGATCCTGGCGCTGCTGCAACCGGGGGAGGACGCAGAACGGATTGGCGAGCGAGTCGCGGCGGCGGTCGGCCGCGGCGAGGCGGCGACCGCGAGGCCGGACGAGACCTTTTGGGCTGTCCGCCGACTGTTCGAGTCGCTCGCGCGCGAGCGGCCGATCGTCGTCGTGGTGGACGACGTCCAGTGGGCGGAGAGCACGCTGCTCGACCTGATCGAGTACATCGCCGGATGGACGAGGCATTCGGCGGTGCTCCTTTGCTGCCTGGCTCGGCCGGACCTCCTCGAGCTGCGGCCGTCGTGGGGACTGCCGAAGCCGAACGCGACGACGGCCGTCATCGAGCCCTTGCGAGAGTCCGAGACCGATGAGCTGGTCGTGAACCTGCTCGGCACGTTGCCTCCTGAGCCGCGCGACCGCATCGCGACCCTTGCCGAGGGAAACCCGTTGTTCGTCGAGGAGCTGCTCCGGATGCTCGTGGACGAGGGCTTGCTTCGTCGCGAGCGCGGCGGCTGGGTTGCCGACGGAGACCTCGGTGAGCTCGACGTGCCGCCCACGATCCACGCGCTCCTGAGCGCGCGGCTCGACCGCCTCGCGCCCGAGGAACGAGCGCTGATCCAGCGGGCTTCAGTTGCCGGCCAGGTCTTCTGGTGGGGCTCGGTCGTCGACCTCTCGCCCACTACCGACCGTCCCGCAGTCGGCGGAAACCTCCAAGCACTCGTCAGGCACGGGCTGATCGAGCACGAGCGGTCGGACTTCGCCGAGGAGGACGCCTTCCGCTTTCAGCACATTCTGACCCGCGACGCCGCATACGCGGCGCTGCCGAAAGAGGCGCGAGCCGAGATGCACGAGCGCTTGGCCCGTTGGCTCGAGCGGAGGGCGGGTGACCGCGCTGCCGAGTACGAGGAGCTCGTCGGCTACCACCTCGAGCAGGCCGTGCGGTACGCGGCCGAGCTGGGCGGCCGCGACGAAAAGGCCGGCCTGGCGCTTGACGCGGAGAGCCGGCTCGCGTCCGCAGGTCGACGTGCGGCCGCCCGTGGCGATGCCCCGGCAGCGGTCAGCCTGTTGAGCCGGGCGCTGCAGCTGCTGCCGTTCGACGCTCCGGAGCGAGCTGAGCTTCTGGTCGACCTGGCCGACGCGCTGCACAGGGTCGGACAGTTGCAGCAGGAGCGAGAAGTCCTCGAGGAGGCGCTCGAGGCCACCAGGAAGACGGCCGACGAGCGGGTCGAGGCACACGTCAGACTCGAGCTCGCGAGCCTGCTGCCGCACTTCGCCGCAGAGTCGGACGCTGCGGACGAGCTTCGCCAGGCCGCCGAAAGGGCAGTCGCCATCTTCGAGCGGTTGGGCGACGACCGGGGGCTGGCAAGGGCTCTCCTGCGCGTGGCCGATGCACACTGGCTGCGCTGCCGCGTCGCCCCGATGCAGCCGCTGCTCGAGCGCGCCCGCGAGCACGCGCAGCGCGCGGGCGATGCATACGAGCTCGCTCAGATCCGACAGGCGCTCGTGCGGGCGGCCGCCGTAGGGCCCATGCCCGTAGACGAAGCAGTCGTGCAGTGTCAGGAGATCTTCGAAGAGGCATCGGGCGACCGCCTGACAGAGGCGCTCACCTCCAACGGGCTTGCCTACCTCGAGGCCATGCGCGGCCGTTTTGACGAGGCGCGTCGGCAGGGAGTCTCTAGCCGGGACGTGCTCAACGAGCTCGGACTCACCTACACGATGGCGGCGATGGACGCCTGGATCGGCGAGGTGGAACTGCTTGCAGGCGACGCAGACTCCGCCGCACGCCTATGGCAGGAGGCGTACGAGACGCTAGAGGCTCTCGGCGAGAAGGGGAACTTCTCGACGATCGCGGCATGTCTGGCCGAGGCGCGGTACGCCCAGGGCCGATACGACGAGGCCGAGCGGCTGACCGAGGTCAGCGAGCAGGCCGCATTCCCCGACGACTTCACGTCCCAGGTCCAGTGGCGCGCAACTCGATCCAAGGTCCGTGCCCAGCACGGGGATCTCGTCACTGCGGAAGCGTTCGCGCGAGAAGCGGTCGCCCGGGCGGACGAGACTGACTTGCCCAGCCTGCGCGGCGCCGCTCGCACGAGTCTGGCCGAGGTGCTCCTCATGGCCGGTCGACTAGAGGAGTCGACAGACGTCATCGACGAGGCCGTCGCTCTCTACGAGGCGAAGGGCAACACCGCGGCCGCGGCGGCCGCGTCACGTCTCGCTCAGGCGTTCAGCGCGTCGTAGCTCGAGCAGGGCACGGATCGAGGGGTCGGGCGCCGGCGGCGCCGTTGCAGGTGGCACGACGAGTGTCATCCCGGCCGTGAGGTCGGCATTCGTCAGTTCTGCGAGAGGTACATGCGTCGCAGTGGGTTCCAGGACGGGGAACGGCGAGGCCTCGTATGCGATCACGACGTGCTCGGACGCGTAGAACTCCTCTAAGTACTCGACCAGCACAGTCAGGCCTGACCAGTCCGGTGCCTCGACGGCCCCCGGCTCGCCGATGACGCTGATCTGAAGGAGCACCAGCAGGATTGAAGGGTCAGGATGTACTCGGCGCGCGAGGAAGTCGCTTGCATGTTGCACCAGGCATCCGGTTTCGGCGGGGTCGATGCTTAGATCGGCGAAAAGGCAGTCGAGCGATGAGATTCCCGGCAGCATCCAGGCGCGAAAGCCGTCGGCGCGGGCGCCGAGGACCGCCTTGTGGCCGGGGTAGACGAAGATTCCAGGATGGCCGTAGAAGGCCGCGCAGACCGTCTTGCCGTTCCGGACCGGTGCGAGGATCTCGTCGACCATGCCCTCGTAGGCATCGAGGCGCGACGCTCCATGACTGTAGAGGCCTTGAAGCGATCGTGCCTGCGGATTGAGCTCCTCGAGGAGGGCGACCGCGATCGGGTCGGCGACGAGGTAGAGGGCCTCGTCCGCTTCGGCGAAGGCAACCCGCGCCTGAGGCGTCAAATGGCCGCCCACGTCGATCCCGGTACCGACGACGGTCAGGGATCCAGAAGGGGTCACCGCATTGATTACGGCCAGACGATCGGCCAGACGATCGGCCAGTGCCACGCCATCATCTGAACCTTCTTTTCCTCGCCGAGTTCCTGGAAGATCGCTTCTCGCAAAGCCAGGGCGCTCCCGCTCAGGATCAAGTCTCGCTCGGACTCGGAGAGGCCTGCGTTGGCCATCGCGCGCTCGGGGTTCTCACGGAATTCCTTTGCGAGCGCAGGATCTCTGGCAAGCCGCTGTAGGTAGGTAGCGAGTGACCTGCCTTCTTCGCTTCCCATGATCGCTCCTTGCTCGTAGATAGATCGGGACTGTCGATGATCCTCCTCGGCCCGCGCGTGCGCAAGGTCAGAGGAGGGGTCGCGTTCGACAGCCGATTCCGCAACGTGCGGAACCTAGGCTGCGAGCCGCTCCTCGAGCGCCCGTGCGGCCAGCTCGGCGGTCGTCATGGCCGAGATCGCCAGCACGGTTTCCTGCGCAGGCGTCAGCGACAGCGCGTCGACGATGCGGTCGAGGTGGTCTCGATGACCGGGATCGAGCTCCGCATGCTCCGCGAACGTCTGGAACGCCGTCCGCGGGTAGCCGGTGCGCTCGACCAGCGTCTCGATCAGCTCCGGCGTCGGCGGGTGGCCCTCCATGACCGCGATGTAGCCGAGAAACGTCAGCGGGTGGTAGTGCCGGAGCCAGTAGTACTGGCTCCCTACGAGGACGGCGACCGCCGGCGGGGGCATGCGCCCGAGCACCGATGCCCGGTCGACTCCGAGCTGCTCCAGGTCGTCGAGCAGCACCTCGTCGTGATGGAGCTCCTCGTCCACGTGCTCGTCCAGGTAGGACGCGAGCGGCCCCGCCAGGGGGTCGTCCTCCGGCAACGCCCGCGCCTGCTCGGCCGCGGCCTCGGTCAGGGGCACGGTCGCGCGGATGATCTCGTGCTGGAGAATCAGGAACTCGGGCCACAACTCCCGTAGCCGCGGGTGGTTCACGAGGGCGGTGCACGCAGCGCTATAGGGCTGGACGACGAGCGCGATCTTCCGCCTGAGCCTGACGCTGGCCCGAGGCTCCGCGGCAACCGGCGCCTGCGTCAATGGATCATGGCCGCGACCTGGTGCGGCTCGCAACTTGCTTCTTGCAGGCTGGCGCCGACCTTCTCGAGCACCGCCAGCTCCTCGGGCGTGAGCGACAGGAGCGTCTCGTAGACGGACGCAGGCAGGTCGGCGAGCGCACGCCTGGCGAGGTACTGCGCCACGTGGTCTGGGATTTCGTGCGGCAGGCCCCCGGGATCTTCGGTCATCGCGCAGCCCCTTTCGTCGATGCGGCGACTATTCAAGCCTCGGATCGCACTGTCAAGCCGGACTGGCGGGGGCGAGCTCGCGCGCCAGCGCTCGAGCCCGTGCGAGCGAGGCACGGTTGCCCTTCTGCTCGAAGCGGCGGGCAGCCTCCTCGGCGGCAGCCAACGCATCCTCGCGTCGAGAGCCGCGGGCGAGCACCGAGGCCAGGTCGAGGAGCGCGTCGCCCTGGGTGTTCACGAGGTCGGTTGCCTCCGCCAGACCAACCGCCTCTCGCGCCAGCACCTCGGCACCTTCGGCGTCCCCTCCCTCGGCCCGGATCTTCGCCCGTGCAGTGCGCCAGAGCACTTGCGAGAGCACGTCGTCGGGAGTCGCCGCCGTCTCGCCGGCGCGGCTGAAGCGGTCGGCCTCCTCGAACTCTCCGAGGGCGCAGAGCGAATGCGCGAGGAAGCCTGCGATCGACGAGAGGAAGCCGCGCTCGCCCAATTCCTCCAGGGTGGCGTAGCTGGCGCGGAGCGTGTCCGCGGCCGACTTCGGGTCGCCGGCGAGCGTCTCGACGAAGAACGTCTCCTGGGCGTTGTTGGCGGCCCAGACGGTCAGCCCGAGGTCGGTGATCGCCTGTGTTCCTTCGGCCAGTAGCTCCCGCGCGAGCTCGAACTCGCCGCTCATCGCCTCCAGCACGGCGCGCTCGACGCAGCAGAACGCGCGGATGGTCGGATCGTCGCCCGCCATGGCGAGGAACTCCTTGCAGCGCTCGATTCCCTCGTCGACGGGTAGCGGCCCGAAGATCGCGCTGATCATCAACCAGCCGATGCTCTCGGCGCGCTCGGCCGCGAAGTTGCCGCGTTCCGCGTAGGAGAGCGCCTGCCGCCACGCGCCCTCGGCCTGCCCGAGCTCGCCCATGACGCTTCCCTGCACTCGTCCGAGTAGGTTCCACGCCTGGGCGAGGCTGAAGTCGTCTCCGAGTTGCTCACTGGCGTCCAGTGCCTCCTGCACCTCCGCCAAGACCTCGGTGCTCCCGCCGAGAAGATGCAGCGAGACCGCGCCGAGCAGCGCCCGCGCCGGTCGCTGCCCGCTGAGCTCGAGCGCGTCCTCCAGCGTCTTGCTGCCCTCGGCGACGACGCCGCGCGTGGCCCAGAAACCCCAGAGCGAGGTCGCGAGGCGGAGCAGCAGCTCGCCGTCATCATTCTCCCGCGCCCAGTCGATCGCCGCGCGAAGGTTGGCGTAGTCGTTGTCGATGCGCGCGAGGACGCCGGCGTGGTCGCCCGTGCGCGACTCGAGGTCGAGCTGCTCCGCGACCTCGGCGAAGTAGCAGGCATGGGCGCGACGGCTGGCCTCGAGCTCGCCTGAGGCCTGCAGTTGCTCGCAGGCGTACTCGCGAATCGTCTCGAGCATCCAGAAGCGAGGTTCGCCGTCCGCGTCCGCCTTCTGGCGCAGGAGGCTCTTCTCGACCAGTGATTCGAGGCCGTCGAGAACGTCGATCCCGAGCGCGCCGTCGGGGTCGCAGAGTGCCTCCGCGGCCTCGGGCCGGCAGCCGCCGACGATGACGCCGAGCCGCGCGAACAGCGTCTTCTCCTCGCTCAAGAGCAGCTCGTAGCTCCACTCGATCGTGCCTCGCAGGGTGCGCTGGCGCTCGTCCACGTCTTGGGCGCCTCCGGTCAGGAGCTTGAGGCGCTCGTCGAGCCGGCGCCGAAGCGCGGGCGGGGGGAGTGCGCGGACTCGTGGCGCGGCCAGTTCGATGGCCAGCGGCAGTCCGTCGAGCCGCACGCAGATCTCGGCGACGGCCTCCTCGTTCTCCTCGGTGACGGCGAACTCGGCCACCGCCGCGTGGGCACGCTCGCCGAAGAGCTGCACGGACTCTCCAAGCGCCAGCGGCCTGACCGCGTAGGTGCGCTCGCCGGAGAGACGAAGGGGCGTCCTGCTCGTCACGAGCACGTTCAACCTCGGAGCCGAGCCGAGCAGCCCTGCGAGCACCGGCGCCGCCGCGACGACCTGCTCGAAGTTGTCGAGGACGAGGAGCATCTGCTTGTCGCGGAGGTACTCGGTGAGCGTCTCCACGACGGGCTCGCCCGACTGCTCCCGCAGGCCGAGCGTCTGCGCCACGGTCGGGACGACCAGCTCCCAGTCGCGGATCGGCGCCAGCGAGACGAAGAAGACGCCGTTGGAGAACTGCTCGACCACGGCCGCCGCCAGCTGAAGGGCGAGTCGCGTCTTGCCGGCACCTCCGGTGCCCGTGAGCGTGACGAGCCGCGCGTCGTCGCGCGACATCAGCGCCTCCAGTTCCGCGAGGTCGTCCGCACGCCCGATGAAAGCGTTCGGCTGGACGGGCAGGTTGGTGGGCCGGTTCTCGAGCGTCTTCAGCGGCGGAAAGTCGATCGGCAGGTCCTCGACCAGCAGCTGGTAGAGCCGCTGTGGCCCCGAGAGGTCCTTCAGCCGGTGGTCGCCCAGGTCACGCACCTGGAAGCGCTGGTCGAGCAGCACGCGGGTCGACTCCGACACGAGCACCTGGCCGCCGTGGCCCGCGGCCATCACGCGTGCGGCCTGATGGACGTCGAGCCCGACGTACCGCCGTTCGATCAGGCGAGGCTCGCCCGAATGCAGCCCCATTCGCACGCGAATCTCCGTGTCGCCGGGCCACGGGTGGCGCGCCAGGGCCTGCTGGCCATCGACCGCTGCGGCGGCCGCGTCGCCGGCGGAGGCGAACGTGACGAAGAAGGCGTCGCCCTCGCTGTCGACGTGGAAGCCGTTGTGACGCTCGAAGGCCTCGCTGAGCAGGCGCCGGTGCTCGGAGAGCAGCTCGACGTAGGCGTCGCCGGTCTGCTGGAGCAGGCGCGTCGAGCCCTCGATGTCGCTGAACAGCAGCGTCACGGTGCCCGTGGGTGCTTCGGCCATGCCCCAAGTATCTCGCTCCCCGAAGCCTGTCGGTTAGCGCCCGGCCGGCGGGAGGCGCGCGAGCCATTCCTCGGCCGCCTCGGTCGAGCGCAGCCGGACGAAGCGCGGATCGCCTGCGTAGAGCCGAGGCCAGCGCCGGCGCTGCCGGACGTGCGCCCGCACCGTCCAGCAGAAAAGCGCGTTCCAGCCGAGGAACGCGTTTCGCCAGCTCTCGCGGTTGCCGCTCCAGAGCTCGACGTCGTCGCGAATACGGCTTGTCGTTCGCAACCAGAGCCGCCGCAGCTTCACCCAGAGCGGAAGGTCGAGCCAGACTAGAAGGTCGGCCTCGGCGAGCACGGTCTGGCCGAGCTTCGCCTCGTAGTTGCCGTCGATCACCCAGCCCTCGGGCGCCGCGGTCATCGCGGCGCGCACCCGCGCCCGAAACTCCTCGTCGGTCGGCTCGCTCCAGTTGGGCCCGTGGTGGAGAGCGTCGAGCTCGACGAACGGGAGCTCGAGCCGCTCCGCGAGCGCCCTTGCGAAGGTCGATTTCCCCGACCCCGAAGTGCCTTTGACGTTGATCCGTCGGGCCACCGGCGCAGGGTACGCTGGCCGAGTGGATCCGCTGGCTGTTTTCAGCCCCGAGACCCGCGCTTGGTTCGAGCAGGCGTTCGCCGGACCGACCCCTGCCCAGGAGCGCGGCTGGCCGGCGATCGCGCGCGGCGGCAACACGCTGATCCAGGCTCCGACGGGCTCGGGCAAGACGCTGGCCGCGTTCCTCTACGGCATCGACCGGCTCAACCCGGACCCCGGGCAAGGCCTGCGCCTCCTCTACGTCTCGCCGCTGAAGGCGCTCAACTACGACATCGAGCGCAACCTGCGCGGCCCGCTCGCGGGCCTCGGCTCCGAGCTGCGGGTGGGCGTCCGCACCGGCGACACCCCGCAGAAGGAGCGCGCGGCAATGGTGCGGAAGCCGCCCGACATCCTGATCACGACCCCGGAGTCGCTCTTCCTGCTGCTCACGTCACAGGCGCGCGAGACGCTGCGGTCGATCGAGACGGTGATCGTGGACGAGGTACATGCCGTCGCGGGGACCAAGCGCGGCGCCCACCTCGCGCTCTCGTTGGAGCGGCTCGACCGCCTGGTCGGCAAATCCGTGCAGCGCATCGGGCTCTCGGCGACCCAGCGCCCGCTCGAGGAGATCGGCCGCTTCGTCTCCGGCGGGCGCGAGATCGAGCTGGTCGACGCGGGCCGCGCCAAGGAGCTCGACCTGAAGGTGGTGGTGCCGCTCGACGACATGCGCGAGCCCGAGGAGCAGCAGTCGATCTGGCCCTCGATCTACCCGGAGATCCTGGAGCTCGTCCGAGCGCACCGCTCGACGATCGTCTTCGTGAATAACCGCCGCCTCGCCGAGCGGCTCGCCCTGCGCCTCAACGAGCTCGCTTCGATGGACGGCGACGTCGGCGAAGCCGACGCCGCCTCTCCAACGGCATCGCAAGCGACGCCGCGAGAGATCGCACGCGCCCACCACGGGTCGCTCGCGCGCGAGCAGCGCGTCGAGGTCGAGGAGCTGCTCAAGCTCGGCAGGATCCCCTGCCTCGTCGCAACCTCCTCGCTCGAGCTCGGGATCGACATGGGCGCGGTCGACCTCGTCATCCAGGTGGAGTCGCCGAAGTCGGTGGCACGCGGCCTGCAGCGGATCGGCCGGGCCGGCCACGAGCTCGGGGCGGTCTCGGTCGGGCGGATCTTCCCCAAGTTCCGGGCCGATCTGCTCGAGTCGGCTGTGGTCGTCCGGCGCATGCTCGACGGCGCGATCGAGGAGACGAAGATCCCGCGGAACCCCTTGGACGTGCTGGCGCAGCAGATCGTCGCGATCTGCGCCGACGAGGAGATCTCGGTGGAGGAGCTGCACGCCCTGGTGCGCGGCGCCTACCCGTTCGCCGACCTCTCACGGCTTCAGCTCGAGAACGTGCTCGACATGCTGGACGGGCGCTACCCCTCCGACGAGTTCGCGGAGCTGCGCGCACGGGTGGTCTGGGACCGCACCGGCGGGGTGGTTCGCGGGCGCCAGGGTGCGCGGCGGCTCGCGGTCACCAACGCAGGCACGATTCCCGACCGCGGGCTCTTCGGCGTCCACCTCGTGGACGGGGGCGGCCGCGTCGGCGAGCTCGACGAGGAGATGGTCTACGAGGCCCGCGCCGGCCAGACGTTCCTGCTCGGCGCCTCCAGCTGGCGGATCGAGGAGATCACGAGGGACCGCGTCCTCGTCTCGCCGGCGCCCGGCGTGCCCGGCGCGGTCCCGTTCTGGAAGGGGGAGGGCGTGGGGCGGCCCTACGAGCTGGGCGAGGCGATCGGCGCCGCCTCGCGCGAGCTGGTGACGCTACCGGAGGCCAAGGCGCTCGCGAAGCTGCGGGACGAGCATTCGCTCGACGAGCGGGCCGCACAGAACCTGCTCACGTTCCTCGGCGAGCAGCAGGCGGCGACGGGCGCCGTTCCCTCGGACCGCACGGTCGTCGTCGAGCGCTTCCGCGACGAGATCGGGGACTGGCGCCTCTGCATCCTGACGCCGTTCGGGGGCCGCGTGCATGCGCCGTGGGCCCTTGCGCTCGGCGCGCGGCTCCGGGAGTCGCTCGGGCTGGAGGCCCAGGCGATCTGGTCGGACGACGGGATCGCCATCCACCTGCCCGATGCGGATGCGCCGCCTCCGATCGACGACGTGCTCCTGGAGCCGGAGCAGATCGAGGAGCTCGTCACCCGCGAGCTCGGCGACACGGCGCTCTTCGGCGCGCGGTTCCGCGAGAACGCGGCGCGGTCGCTGCTGATCCCACGGCGTCGGCCCGGCGAGCGCACCCCGCTGTGGCAGCAGCGTCTGAAGGCGCAGTCGCTGTTACAGGTGGCGCGCCGCTACCCGGCCTTCCCGGTCGTGCTCGAGACCTACCGCGAGTGCCTGCAGGACGTCTTCGACCTGCCGTCGCTGAAGCGGCTCCTCCAGGGCCTGCGCACGAGGCAGATCGACCTCGTCGACGTCGAGACGGCCTCGGCCTCGCCGTATGCGGCCTCGTTGCTCTTCGACTACGTGGCGAACTACATGTACGAGGACGACACCCCGGCTGCGGAGCGCCGCGCCCAGGCGCTCTCGCTCGACCGCGACCTGCTGCGCGAGCTGCTCGGGCAGGAGGAGCTCCGCGACCTGATCGACCCGGGCGCGCTCGCAGAGGTCGAGAGCCGGCTCCGGGGCGAGCCTCGTACTCCGGACGAGCTGCACGACCTGCTGCGCCGCCGCGGCGACCTGCGAGAGGACGAGCACGACGCCGAGCTGGCCGAGCCGCTGCTCGCCGAGCGGCGGGCGGTGCACGTGCGCGTGGCGGGCGAGCAGCGCCTGATCGCCGCCGAGGACGCGGGCCGCTACCGCGACGGGCTCGGGGCCATGCCGCCCGGCGGGCTGCCCGAGACGTTCCTCGAGGCCGACGACGAGCCGCTGCACTCGCTGCTCCGCCGTTTCGCGCGTTCCCGCGGCCCGTTCACCACCGCCCAGGCCAACGAGCGCTTCGGTCGGGACGTCGAGCCGGTCCTGCGGGAGCTGGAGCGCGCCGGCGAGCTCGTCCGGGGCGAGCTGCGTCCGGGTGGTAGCGAGCGCGAGTGGTGCGACCCGGAGGTGCTGCGGCGACTCCGGCGCGCCTCTCTGGCCGCGCTCCGCCGCGAGGTCGAGCCGGCAGAGCAGGCGGCGTTCGGGCGCTTTCTGCCGAGCTGGCACGGAATCGACCGCCGCGCGACGCTTCGCGAGGCGCTCGTGCCGCTGCAGGGACTGGCGCTCCCCGTCGCTCTCTGGGAGGCCGAGGTGCTCCCGCGCCGCGTCCCCGGCTACCGGCCGGAGCAGCTGGACGCGCTCTGCGCCTCGGGGGAGGTGGTATGGGTGGGCGCCGGGCTCGACCGGATCGCGCTCTACTTCCGTGAGGACGCGCCCTCGCTCGGGCCGCCGCCTGCGGCCGACCGGCCGGAGCGGGAGGTGCACGAGCGCCTGCGCGCGGCGCTCGGCCGGAGCGCGCTCTTCTGGTACGACCTCCTCGCGGACACCGGACTGGAGGCGGAGGAAACGCTGCCCGCGCTCTGGGACCTCGTCTGGGCAGGCGAGGTGACGAACGACGCGTGGACGCCGTTGCGGGCGGGACGTCGCTACCAGGCGCAGGGCCAGCGACCGCGCGTACCGAGGCGTTTCTCCCGTAGGCGTGCGGGCGAGATCACGGCGACCCAAGGCCGCTGGTCGCTCACAGGGCGGCTCTTCACCGGACGGCCCGACCGGCGCGCGCTCGCCGAGCTGATGCTCGAGCGGCAAGGGATCGTGACGCGGGACGGAGTCCGCGCCGAGGGCATCCCCGGCGGGTATGGCGCCGTCTACGGGGAGCTGAGGGCGCTGGAAACGCTCGGGCTCTGCCGCCGCGGCTACTTCGTCGAAGGTCTCGGCGGGGCGCAGTTCGCGCTCGGCGGAGCAGTGGAGCGTCTGCGTGAGCTCAGGCCGAAGGACGGCGAAGAGGCGGAGCCGCTCGTGCTGGCCGCCGCCGATCCGGCGCAGCCTTACGGGGCCGCGCTGCAGTGGCCCAAGCGGGCGGGGGCGCGAGCCGCAC
>Ga0207675_100001735_pt1 | contig 21823 bp, 18 predicted proteins | sample KBSSwiS42_FD_184305 | JGI IMG/M metagenome (GOLD analysis project Ga0207675, IMG submission 184305) | Switchgrass rhizosphere microbial communities from Kellogg Biological Station, Michigan, USA - KBS Switchgrass S4-2 (SPAdes) (version 2) | ecosystem: Host-associated > Plants > Roots >...
GCGGCCTGATCTCCTCGGTCTTCGGCCAGCGCCGTGTACCCGGTGAGGTCGAGGAACGCGATCGCGGGAGGCTGCCGCTGTTGCGGAGGCGTGATTCCTCTTTCCTCCATGAAGCCTTCCGTGACGCCGACGATGTACTCGAGCACGGCGTGCTCCCGGTGCCGCGTCTGGAGCCACGGCACGAGGGTTCTGACGAGCTCTGTGTACCCGGCCGCCTTCTGGTAGACGAGGGCGTCCCTCTCCTCGTCCGAGAGCTCGAGGTCCCCGACCCGCTGGCGGACCGCGAGATCGAAGAACTGGAGACCTGAGGCGACCAGTCGCTGCACGCTGCCGCCATAGAGCCTGGCAAAGCGCGAGAGCTCCTCGTCGTCGGCGAGATCGAGGTGGGTGACGATGAGCGACAGGATCTCCGCGTCTTCCGCGCGGACCCGGTCGTCTGAGGGCGGCGGCAGGCCGAGCTCGCGGCTCAGACGCCGCAGGAGGTCGGGGGAGCGCCCGACCCGCGCAGCAAGGCCCGCGTAGGTCTCGGTCATGCCGACCGGGTCGGGCATGAACATGCCCAGCGGAAAGGAGAGAGCTCCTCCGGACACGCCCCTCGCGACGTCCTCGAGCGCGATCCCTGCTTCCTCGAACGCCGCCATCAGGCGAACGACGTGCACGTCCGACGGCGGAAACCCCCCGTCGTCGCCGTCGGCTTCGAGGATCCCAAGACCCTCGAGCCGGCGAACGTAGTCGAGCGAGCATGGAACGAGCTCGGCGAGCTCCTGCGCCGAGATCTTGGCCATCGACGCCGACTCTAGCGTCCTCGCGCCGGTTATCGCGATGGCTGCACGGTTTTCAGGTCAACCCGCAACCGGTTCGACCCCCTCCCCGTTGTAGCCCTGACCCAAGAAAGGAGGCATCGATGTCGATTCTCTGGATCATCTTGATTGTCGTCCTCGTGCTGGCCCTGCTCGGATTCCTCGGGTTCCGCTAGGGCTAGAGGACATCCTCGTAGCAAAGGGCCGCACATTTGCGGCCCTTTCTCTTTCTGGAGCTCTACTGGGTCGGAAGAGCGGCGCGTCGTGCCTGCCAGCGCATCGCGGCGCTCGCGCGGGCGAAGCTGCGTGTAGCGCTCTCGTCGACGGAGAGAACGACCGGGCCGTGCACGATCAGGCCCTCCTCGGCGCGCTCCTTGAGCAGGTCGCAGAAGAAGCTGTCGACCAGCCATTCGCGGCCGGGTGCAGTCGTCGCCCGTACGGCGATCCTGACAACCGACTCGGAGAACTCGTCGACGCTCTCGATCCACGGCCTCCGGACGAGCGTCGTCGGACCCTCCGGCAGCATTGCCGCAACCCAGGTAATGAGCTGTTCCGCGCGCTCGCGGTCGGAGACGAAGAGCTCCACTGCGAGCTCCTTCACCCCGCGCGGCAGCACCTTCACCGCCGGGATCTGGGAGTTGTGGATATGGATGGCTTCGCCGTCGAGGGTGCGCAGCTTCGTGCGCCGAAGGGAGACGTCCTCGACCACTCCCTGCACCTCGAGCCCGGAGACGGCGACGGTGTCGCCGACCGCGTACCAACGCTCGGCGAACATGGCGAAGCCGGCGATGATGTCGGTCAGGACGCGCTGGACCGCGAAGCCGACCAGGATCAGCAGGAACGAGGCGCCCGCGATCGCGGTCAGCCGGTCGACGCCGCCGATCAGCTCCGCCAGCGTCAGCACCGCGGCGGCGGCGAACCCGCAGTACGCGATTCCCGTTCGAATCAGCGCCACGAGGGTCTCCTGGCGCTTGACGTCGGTGAACTTGGCCGTCTCGCCCGGATCGTTGTCCACGTGTCGCCGGTCGTGCCAGAGGAGCACGCGCCGGGCAACCTCCGCGCTCGCGCGCGAGAGTAGCCAGGCCGCCGCGAACGCGCCGACGATGATCGTGATTCGGTTGTCGAGGAGGGTGGTCAAGAAGCAGTCCTTCCGGGGTCGCACAAACTCTGCCGGACCCAAGGTAGCGAGAAGGGTTCCGCTGTCACGATCCTCGGCCGAATCTTTACGCCGAGTTAACCGGTCAGGGGCGAAGCGGAACCGATTCGGCCGCTCGGCGGTTTACCAGGTGTAGTGCGCTTTCTCGCGTTCCTCGCTTGCGGGCTCGGCGGTCTCTGGGCCGGCGCCTCGCTGGGAGGCGCCGGGATCCCGCTGCCGACGATCACGCTGCCGACGCTGCCGGTCTCGGTGCCAATAACGACGGTGGCACCGCCCGCGCCGCCGCCGCCGCCCGCGCCCCCCGCCCCGCCCGCACCTCTCCCGCCACCGGCTCCCCCCGCTCCGCCGGCCCCTCCTCCGCCGGGAGCGCCTCCTCCTGCGGCCCCGGCACCACCTCCCCCTCCCGCTGTGCGGCAGCCGACTCCACCGCCGCCCGAGCCGCCCGCGGCTTCCGGGAGGACACCGGGCGTCGCGATCCGGCGCGTGCGCGAGAGACCGCAGACGCCGCATCGAGTGCGGTCGCGCCCTCAGCGAACGACCCCGCCGGCGACGGCCGCGACACCTGCCGCGCCGAGCCGTGCACCGGCGGCAAAACCGACGAAGGCCGTCGGCTTCTCGTACCTCACGCCACGCGCAGCCTCTCCACGTGGCGGCAGCCTTTCGACTGGAGCGCTGGCACCGAGCGTACGCAAGCTCCCGGTCCTCGCCGCGGGCCTCGTGGCGCTCGCAATCGTGCTCCTGGCACTCGGTGCGTTGCCGGCCCGCGCCACCCGAAACCCAGTCGCTGCTTCGCTTCTAGCGTTTCCTCGCCGGGACCTGGCGTTCGGCGGACTGGCGATCCTGACGGCCTCGCTCGCGGCGTACCTGCTGATGTAGGCGAGAGAGCAGATTCCCCTTTCCGGGGGATCCTTTCGGCCGCGAAAACGCGGAAGACTATGGCCGTGCGTCACCTCTTCGCGGCTGTGGCCCCTGCGCGAGCCTTGGACGCCGGTCCCGGCGACCCCGAAGCCCCACGCTCGGAAACGCTCGTGCAGTCGTACCGGCAGCTCGCCGATGTCTTCCACGACATCCTCTCCGAACAGAGCCTGGACAACCTGCTCGACCGGATCGCGGACACGCTCGCCGAGCTCATGCCGCACGACACCCTCTCGATCTACCAGGCAGACGAGGCCCAGACGATCCTGATCCCCGTGCTCGCCCGCGACAAGTGGGCGGAGAAGATCATGAACAGCCGCTCGCTGTTCGGAGAGGGGATCACAGGCTGGGCTGCGCTCCACCGGGAGCCGGTACGGACGAACCAGGCGCATCTCGATCCGCGCACGAAAACGGTCCCCGGAACGCCCGACGACGAGGCGGAAGCCCTGATCACCGTCCCGCTGATCGCCCGCGACGTGGTCAAGGGCGTGCTGAACATCTACCGGCTCGGCGAGGACGCCAGCTTCAGCGACGAGGAGTTCGAGCTGACGACCCGTTTCGCCGATGCCGCCGCACTCGCCCTCGACAACGCGCAGATCCGGGCGCGCCTCGAGTACCAGGCGCAGACGGACTCTCTGACCGGCCTCTACAACCACCGTTACTTCCACGAGCGCCTGCGGGCCGAGCTCACGCGCGCGAGCCGCGCGCGTGACTCGGTCGCGGTCCTGATGCTCGACATCGACGACTTCAAGCGCGTCAACGACGTCTACGGGCACGGCGCAGGCGACCAGGTGCTGACCGAGCTCGCCGACCTGCTCCGCGTCGCACTGCGCGGCTCCGATGTCGTCTGCCGCCTCGGGGGCGAGGAGTTCGGCGTGATCATGGCGGGCGGCGACGCCCGCGATGCGCTCAACCTCGCGAGGCGACTGACGGACACGCTCGCGGAGGTCGAGTTCGGCCCGGCGGGCAAGATCACCATCTCGGTCGGGATCTCGGAGGGTCCTCAGCACGCCATGAACCCGCGCGAGCTGGTGGCCTGCTCCGAGGCGGCGATGATGACGGCCAAGGCGCGTGGCAAGAACCAGATCGTGCTCTTCGACGAGCAGTCCACCGAACGGCCGGACGGCGTTCCGGCCGCCGGCCGCGACGTGCGCTCGATCGCGCACCTGAAGATGCTGCAAAGCCTGGCCGGGAAGCTCAACCGCCTCAATGACGTTCGCCGGATCGGCGCCGTGATCGCGGACGAGCTCCGGCTCCTGATCGACTACCACAACTGCCGCGTCTCGGTGATCGAGGGCGACGAGGTCGTGCCGATCGCGTTTCGAGGCGAGCTGGTCTCGCGCGACGGCGAGCACGTCGACCTGCCGCGCACGAAGATCGGCGAGGGCATCACCGGGCGCGCGGCGGCGACTGCGGAGCCCCAACTCGTGGACAACACGCTCGAGTGCGACTACGCGGTGATGATCCCCGGCACGCACACGATCGAAGAGTCGCTCGTGGCCGTGCCGCTCTGCTACGGCACCCGCGTGATCGGCGTGATCGTGATGTCGAAGCTCGGCGTCGGCCAGTTCGACAAGGAGGACGTCCGCCTGCTGGAAGTGCTCGCAGGGCATGCCTCGGTCGCCCTCGAGAACGCGCGCCTCTACGAGGCGCAGCGGCGCGAGGCCGACCACCTCAAGTCGCTGCTCGAGTTCACGGGCGCGATCTCACAGGCAGCGACCCCTGACGAGATCGGCCGCGAGACCGTGCAGGCCGCCTCGCAGATGCTCGGCGGCAAGGACTGCGCGCTGTGGCTGCCGCTCGAGAACGGCGACTACCGCATCACCGCGCATTCGAACTACGACGCCCTGCCGGCGCTTCGGCCGATGCTCGACGTCGTGCTCCCCGGCGGCGTCGTGAGGGCGATCGTGGGGGATTTGACCATGCCGTTCCTGCTGGGCGCCGCCGAGGCCGAGCACCATGCCCCTGGGATCGACTGGCCCGACCTCGCCCTCGCGCCTCTCTGGACAGATGTGTTCCTCGAAGGCTTCATCAGCGTGCGCGAGCCCGGCGGCGGGGAGCACACGATGGAGGAGGTCCTGCGCTTGCTGGCCGGGATCTCGTACCAGGCCGCTGTCGCGCTCGAGCGCGCACGCAGCTTCGAGAGCCTCGAGGACACGTTCGTCTCGACCGTCGAGGCGCTGGCCAACGCGCTGGAGGCGAACGACGAGTACACCTCGTCGCATACCCGCTGGATCACCGACATGGCCCTCAAGGTCGGAGAGAAACTGGGCTTCGACCCGCCCGCCCTGAAGCGGCTCGAACTCGGCGCGCTCTTCCACGACATCGGGAAGATCGGCATCCCGACGAGCATCCTGCTCAAGCCGGGGCCGCTCACGGAGGAAGAGCGGAAGATCATCGAGATGCACCCCGAGCTCGGGGAGCGGATCCTCGAGCCGATCGACCGGCTCGCCGAGGTGCGCACGATCGTGCGGAGCTGCCACGAGCGCTGGGACGGCGCGGGCTACCCGGACGGAACGAGCGGCGAGGACATCCCCGTCGAGGCCAGGATCGTGCTCGTCTGCGATGCCTTCCACGCGATGACGACCGACCGGCCCTACCGCAAGCGCCTGGGCCTCGACGAGGCGTACCGCCGCCTGCGCGAAGGCGCCGGCACCCAGTTCGACCCCGCGGTGGTCGAGGTGTTCCTGAGCCTCCCCTGCGAAGCGCCGGTGCCCGTCGAGCGCGTCGACGCCGAGCGGCTGGCTTCCTAGCTCGTCGTAGATCCCTCGAACCGGGCATGCCGGGAGAGGGCGCCTCTTCCGATGGAAATCGTGAATGCGGCCGGTTATTCGATCTCTCGTCGCAGCCTGCGCACTCGCCGTCGCGCTCGGTCTCGTCGCTCCCGCGAGCGCCTCGCAGCTGATCGCGCGCAACGCCTCGAGCGTCAAGCTCGGCGTCAACGCCAAGGGAACGGCAATGGTCACGTACTCCGTGCGCGGGAAAGTCACCCACCTCCTCGCCTCGGGCGCGGTCAACGCGAGGCACCGCCCCGGCTCGTCGAAGATTCGCCAGATCCATTTCAAGCTCGACTACTCCGGCGGCTGGAAGCACCGCAAGCTCGTCTGGAAGACCTTCAAAGACGCCTGCGAGCCCTACGACGGTCCCGAGCTCGCCTGGTTCGTCGCGGGTTGCAAGGCGTCGAACGGCTCGTACTGGGCGCTCCAGAGCTGGCAAACGGCCCTGCCTGACCTGGGTCTTGCGCCCTGGCTCGCCCGGCAGCGGACCTGGTGGCTGCATCTCTCGCACTGGACCGGGGATCTCGCCGAGCTCCACGTCTACACCGACTGGGTCTACGGCGGCCGCTTCCAGGAGGTCTTCGGCCAGTACACCTACCAGGGCGTCGGCGTTCGCGGCTTCGGGACGACCGACTTCGGGAACCCGACCGACAAGTACGGGCGCCTCCTCTACCTGGACACGTACAACTCGTCCTACGGCCCTGGCTGGCTCCGCGAGAACTCGTTCGTCTCGCACGGGCCGCCCGGGATGTTCTGCTACGGCTTCTTCCCGCGGAACCCGTACGTCGGGGGCTACGCGCACCCGAGCGGAACCCCGAACCAGAAGCGCGGGCCGGGGACCGGGCAGATGTACCGCATCACGGTCGAGGGCCCCGGGGTCACACCAGACGTGATGTGGCAGGGCTCCGGCCTCCACTCGTTCAATCGCAACAACCCCTCCGACGTGTCGCTCGAGAACCAGATGAACAGCACGCTGGACGCGATCCGCGGCAGCTGGCCGAAGTGCCGCAAGCACTAGCGGCCGTTTGACATACCCGGGAGCGGCTGTACCCTCTGGCGAAGCACCCCCGTTCCTATGGGCCAGGATAGGACACGTCTAAAGGTGTTGCTTTGCGCGTTCTTGTGCGTGCTAGGGGCCGCAGGGCCCGCAAGTGCGTCCAAGATCATCGCGGGCAACGCGTCCCGGATTCAGCTCGCCGTCGACAATCGCGGACAGGCGCTCGTCACCTACCGCGACAACGGCCGGGTCCGGCGTCTGCTCGCCTGGGGCGCGATCGACGCGCGGGTCCGGCCGGCCTCGCCGAGCGGCCTGCCGCAGGTCAAGTTCAGCCTCGACTACGCCGGCGGCTGGGGTAAGTACCGCCGCGCGATCTGGAAGACCTTCAACAACGCGTGCCGTCCCTACGACGGCCCGGCGCTTGCGTGGTTCGTGACCGGCTGCAAGGCGCCCGACGGGTCGTACTGGGCGCTGCAGAGCTGGCAGACCCGGCTCCCGAATCTCGGCTTCGCCCCCTGGTTGCCACTGCATGGCCAGTGGTGGCTGCACCTCTCGCACTGGAGCGGCCCGCTCGCCCAGCTCGAGGTGTACACCGACTGGCTCTCCGGCTACCACTACCAGGAAGTGTTCGGGCGCTACACGTATCTCGGCGCAGGGGTCCACGGCTTCGGCACCACCACCGCAGGCGCTCCGACCGACGGCTACGGGCGCATCGTCTACATCGACACGCACAACTCGGTGTACGGCGCAGGCTGGCGGCGCGAATCGGCGATCGTGTCCCACGGCGCAGCCGGTGTGTTCTGTCACGGCTTCGTACCGATGAACCCGTACACCGGGGGCTACTACGACCACCCGCCGAACACGCCTAACCGGAAGCGCGGGCCAGGCGTCGGCGACGCGTACCGCATCACTGTCACCGGACCGGGCGTCACGCCGGACCTACTCTGGCAGGGCCCCGGGCTCCACAAGTACAACCCGCGCAATTCGGCCGATGTACGGCTGGAGCGGGCGATGAACGCGAAGCTGGACGCGATTCGCGGCGGAGATCGCAAGTGCGCCGCTCATTGACGCTCGTATGATCGCCGGGTGGTCAGCGGCGACGAGCTTCGCGCGGTCATGGGCCGATTTCCGGCCGGCGTCGCCGTCGTCACCGTCGATCTCGACGGCGAGCGCATCGGGCTGACCGTCGCGTCGCTCGTCTCGCTTTCGCTCGATCCGCCGCTTGTCGGCGTGGCGGTCCGCCGAGACGCCGCGCTCCATGAGTTCCTGCGCGGATCCGACGAGTTCGCCCTGAGCATGCTGGCCGAGGGTCAGGAGTCGCTGGCGCAGCACTTCGCGCGCGGCGTCCCGCCGATCGCACTCTGGGAGCGGATCCCCCTCCGCGACGTGGATGGCCCGCCTCAGCTCGACGAGGCCGTCGGCTGGCTGCGCTGCCGCACCACGGCGCAGCATCCCACCGGTGACCACACGTTCTTCGTCGGCGAGGTCGAGAGCGCCGAGCCCGGGCCCGGAAGACGGCCGCTCGTCTTCCACGGCCAGAGCTACCTCGCCCTGTGATCGAAGCCGTCGTCTTCGACCTCGACGGCCTCCTCCTCGACTCCGAGCAGCTCTGGGACGAGGCCCGCGAGCAGCTTGCGCGAGAACGCGGCGGCCGCTGGCACGAGAACGCCCAGCGGGACATGATGGGCATGAGCTCGCTCGAGTGGTCGCGTTACATGCACGAGGTCATCGGGCTCCCGGAGCCGCCCGAGGAGATCAACCGCGAGGTCGTCCTGCGAATGGCCCGGCTCTATCGCGAGCGCTTGCCGGTCGTCCCGGGCGCGCGGGAGGCGGTCGAGCGCCTCGCCGCCCGTTGGCCGCTGGGCCTGGCTTCGTCCTCCAACCGCGAGCTCATCGACCTCGCGCTCGAGCTGATGGGCATCGCGGAGCGCTTCAAGGCCACCGTCTCGTCAGAAGAGGTCGCCCGAGGCAAGCCGGCACCCGACGTCTACCTGGAGGCGGCGCGGCGGCTCGGAGTCGACCCCGAGCGGGCGGCCGCGATCGAGGACTCCGAGAACGGGATCCTCGCGGCCAAGGCGGCCGGGATGCGCGCGATCGCGATCCCGAACCGCCACTTCCCTCCGGGAGAGGCGGCGCTGGCCCGGGCCGACGTGGTGCTGCACTCGCTGGCCGACGTGACCCCGGAGGCCGTCGAGCCTTAATCGGAGGCGCGGCCGACGAGCACGCAGGCGTTGTGGCCGCCCAGGCCCATCGCGTTCGAGAGCGCCACATCCACTTCCGCTTGCCGCGACTCGTTCGGCACGTAGTCGAGGTCGCAAGCCGGATCGGGGTTCTCGTAGTTGATCGTCGGCGGGAGCACTCCCTCGTGCACGGCGAGCACGCACATCATCGCCTCGATCGCCCCGGCCGCTCCGAAGCAATGGCCCATCACCGACTTCGTCGAGGAGACCGCGAGCTCGTAGGCGTGATCGCCGAAGACGTCCTTGATCGCCTTCGTCTCGGCGGCGTCCCCGAGCGGCGTGGAGGTGCCGTGCGCGTTGATGTAGCCGACCCGGCCCGGCTCGACCCCGGCCCGTTCGAGCGCCGTTCGCATCATGTCCCCAACCCCGATCGCCTCGGGCTCCGGTGCGGCCATGTGGTACGCGTCGTTGGAGGCGCCGTAGCCGAGCACCTCGGCGTAGATCGTCGCCCCTCGGGCACGCGCGCCCTCGAGCTCCTCGAGCACGAGCACACAGGCGCCCTCGCCCATGACGAAGCCGGCCCTCGTCGCGTCGAACGGCCGCGAGGCCCGCGGCGGGTGCTCCTCCTCAGCGGCGAGCCCTCTCATCGCCGTGAAGCCGGCGAGGATCAGCGGATGGATGCAGGCCTCGGTGCCGCCCGCGAGGATGGCGTCGGCGTCACCGCGCCGGATGATCTCGGCTCCCTCGCCGACGGCGTGCGAGCCGGTCGCGCAGGCCGAGACCGGCGCGTAGTTGGGCCCGCGGATCCCGAGTGAGATCGCGAGCTGACCGCTCGCCGAGTCCACGAGCACGCTGGGGATGAAGTACGGCGAGATGCGGTCGGCCCCGCGCTCGCGCAACGTGTCCGCCTGCTCGACGATCCCGATCAGCCCGCCGATCGCCGAGCCGAACACGATCCCGACCCTCATCGGGTCGAACCCGTTCAGACCGGAATCCGCGACGGCTTCCTTGGCGGCGCCGAGCGCCAGCACGACGTTGCGGTCGAAGCGGCGCAGCTCCTTTGGCGACGCGAGCCCCGTCGCGTCGAAGTCCTTGACCTCGGCGGCTACTCGTACCGGCAGGCCGTCCGCGTCGAAGGCTCGGATCCAGTCGACCCCGCTCTCCCCGGCGACCGCGGTTCGCCAGGTCTCAGGCGCCGTGTTCCCAACCGGCGTGATGGCTCCAAGCCCGGTGACCGCGACGCGTCGCACGGGAGGAGCTTAGAGCGGAGCCGCCTAGTGACCGCGGCTTACGGTCATGCCGACCCTGGCGCCCTTCAGCAGACGGGTTCCCGGCCGAGGGGTCACGGCGAGGACGATGTCCCGCTTCTTCCGTGACGCGACTCGCCTGAGAGTGCCAACCCGGCAATGGGCGCGCACCATCGCCGTCTTCGCCGCCGCGAAGGTCTTTCCGAGCACGGCCGGCACCGTGCAGACCACCGCGCCGAAGCCGACCACCGCGACACGGGTGCGGCGCTGCTTCTTCGTCCCGTCGCCGACCTGGCCGTGCCCGTTCTGGCCCATGCAGTAGACGTGGCCCCCGTTCATGAGCGTGCAGGTGTGGCTCCCGCCGGCGGCGATCGCGGCCACCCCGCGGGCGAGGCGTGAGACCTTGGCCGGCAATCGGCGATCGGCCTTCTTGCCGTCGCCGAGCTGCCCCGAGCCATCGTCACCCCAGCAGAGGACTCCACCTGCCCGCCTGAGGGCGCAGGTGTGGTTCCGGCCGGCGGCGACCGCGGCCACGCCGCGTGCGAGCTCTGAAAGGGCGGTCGGGCGGGTGCGCGTCTTCGTCGTCCCGTCGCCGAGCTGCCCGGCCAGGTTCCGCCCCCAGCACCTGACCGCTCCCCGACGCGTGAGCGCGCAGGTGTGCTGGCCGCCCGCGGCGATCGCCGTCACGCCGCTCGTGAGCCCGGAGACGGGAGCGGGAACGGTGCGGTTCGCTTTCGTGCCGTCGCCCAGCTGGCCGTAGTCGTTCTCGCCCCAGCACTTGACCGCGCCCGCGGTCGTGAGAGCGCACGTGTGGCCTCCGCCCGCCGTGACGGCGATCACGCCACCGGACAGGCTCGAGACGGCCACCGGAGAGGCGCGCCGGGTCTTCGTGCCGTCGCCCAGCTGCCCGTACCGGTTGTCGCCCCAGCACTCGACGGCTCCCGTGCTCGTAAGCCCACAGGCGTGGGTTCCGCCCGCCGCGATTGCCGCAACGCCGCTCGCGACGACATGCGGGCTCTGGCCGTCGCCCCAGCACTCGACCTCACCGCCATTCGTCCGGGCACAGGTGAACGAGCCGCCGGCTGCGACCGCGCTCACGCCGGGAAGCACGCCGACCACGACCGGAAGCGTCCGGTCCGCCTTCGTCCCGTCGCCGACCTGGTCGGCCGCGTTCGAGCCCCAGCAGTCGAGGAAGCCGCGCCCCGCCAGCGCGCAGGTGTGCGAGCCGCCGGCGGAGATCGCGTGCGCTCTCGCCTCCGGAGGCACAGCTCCGGGGCCCGAGGCCGCGCCGGAACCTGCGCATACCAGGAGAGCCGACGCTCCGAGCACGCAGAGCAACCGCTGAGTCCGACCCGCCACCTCGAGCACGCGTTTCTGCACGCGGACGCCATGACCTTCTCGAAGCCTCGAGCTCGCCCTCGGAGATAGCGTTGTCGCAGCCATGCCGCCGCGTAAGCTCCCGTTCCCGCCCATGGAGGCCGAGCTCGTCGACGAGCTGCCGCGCGGCGACTGGCAGTACGAGCCGAAGTGGGACGGCTTCCGCGGCATCCTCGAGAATATCGGCGGCGGCTTGAGACTCTGGAGCCGAAACGGGCGACCCCTTTTGCGGTACTTCCCGGAGCTCGAGGAGACCGGCGCCCTCCTGCCCGAGGAGTCCGCCCTCGATGGAGAGATCATCATCTCCAAGAAGGGGCGCCTCGAGTTCGACCTGCTGCAGATGCGACTCCATCCTGCCGAGAGCCGGATCCTCAAGCTCTCGGGTGAGATCCCGGCCGAGTTCGTGGCCTTCGACATCCTCCTCTGGAAGGGCGAGCCGCTGTACAAGCTCCCGCTCCAGAAGCGCAGGCGCGAGCTCGAGCGCAAGGCCAAGCGCTTCCGGCTTTCCCCGGCCGAGCGCGACCCGAAGCAGGCGGAGCGATGGCTCGATCGCCTCGACCAGGCGGGGCTCGACGGCGTCGTGGCCAAGCGGCTCGAGTCGCCGTACCTGCCCGGGTCGCGCGACGGTGTGGTCAAGGTGAAGCCGTACCGCACCGCCGACTGCGTGATCGTCGGCTTCCGCTGGAGCGAGAAGGCGGACGGGCGCATCTCGACGCTCCTGCTCGGCCTCTACGGCGACGACGGCGAGCTCGACTTCGTCGGCCACTGCTCGGGCTTCCCGGCACCGGTGCGCCGTCAGCTCGAGGAGGAGCTGCCGAAACTGAAGGCTCCCGGCCACCTGAGCGACAAGCGCATCCCCGGCGGCCAAAGCCGCTGGTCGCGCGGCAAGGAGCTGGACTGGAACCCCGTCAAGCCGGAGATCGTCTGCGAGGTCCGCTACGACAAGCTCGAGGGCAACCGCTTCCGGCACGGCACGCGCTTCCTCCGCTACCGGCCCGACAAGGAGCCCGCGGAGTGCACCTGGGAACAGGTGCGGGGCAAACGGCGGCGGGGCGACCCGACCGTCGAGAGCCTGCTGGCCAGGTAGCGGACCTCAACGTTCCTCGGCGGCGTACTACGGCACGGGGTCGCGCCGAAGGGAGGACGTCATGTCAGGTCGAGTCGCAGTGATGCTCGCGGTGGGCGCCACCGCAGTCGTAGCCGCAGCAAGCGCGAGGGCCGACGGATTGCCGGTCCTGAGCGTCGACGCCGGTCCGACCGGGGTCGTCACACTCGGGGGCTCGGCCCGCTACGTCACGATTCCGGCCGGCCGGCGGACGGTCGTCGCTCGCGTCCGGCGGGACGGCGGTCGCATCATCCGGTCGAGACTGCTTCCGGGAACGTTCACGATCCCGGCCGTTGCCTACGACGGCTCCGCCGGTGGGCTCTCCGCCGACGGACGCACGCTCGTCCTGATCACGCCGCGCACCGGCTTCCCTCGCGCGCGGACCGCCCTGCTCGTTCTGGGCGCCCGCGGACTGGCTCCCAGGGCGACCATCCGCCTCCAGGGCGACTTCAGCTTCGACGCAATCTCGCCGCAGGGCCGCCTGCTCTATCTGATCCAGTACGACCACCCGAACGATCCCACGCGCTACCTCGTCCGCGCCTACGACCTCCGGCGTGGCCGCCTGCTCCAGGCGCCCGTGGTCGATCCAACGGAGCGGGGCGAGAAGATGCGCGGAAACCCGCTTTCGCGCGCGGTCAGCCCGGACGGCCGCTGGGCCTACACGCTCTACGACGGTGCCGGCGGGACGCCGTTCGTCCACGCGCTGGATACGAGCGGACGCACGGCGCGCTGCATCGACCTGGACGCGCTCGCCGGCAGCCAGTACCTCTGGCGGCTCCGAATCGGCGTGAGCCGAGACGGCGGCACGCTGGCGATCCGCGACGGCAAGGAGCCGGAGCTACTCGTGGACACGAGGACATTCACGCCTCGTGAGCCGGGCGCTGCTCAGGCCCGGTCGAGCGCCGATTCCGGCATTGGCTGGCCCCTCCCAGCCCTGGCTGCAGTCGGCGTCCTCGTCGCCGCCGTAGCGCTGCTCAGCGTTGGCGTCCGGAGGCGCGCTGGTCGCTCTCCCAGCGCCTGGCGCGGGCGCTCCGTTTGACCTCGACGATCGCGGGGTCGCCGGGCGGAAGCTCGAGCTGCTCGAAGCGCGGCAGGAGGCTGACCTTGCGCCGCCAGATCCCGGCGGTGAGGTCGCCGACCTTGTCGACCCGCTTGGGCATCGTCTGGAGCGTGAATCTCGCCGGATCCGAGCGCCGCACCTCCTTCCACGCCAGCGGCGCCGAGGCGCGCGCGTCGGGGGTAGGGCGAATCGAGTAGGCCGAGGCGATCGTGCGGTCGCGCGCGTTCTGGCCGAAGTCGACGAAGACGCCGCGCCGGTCCGCCACGCGCCAGGTCGTCGTGGCGACGTCCTGGTCGCCGACGCGCCGCTCGACCTCCTCGGCGAGCGCCTTCGCGAACCGGCGCACCTCCGGGTACGGGAGCTCGGGCCTGATCGGCGCGAGGATGTGCATCCCGGTCGCGCCGGACGTCTTCGGGTACGAGGCGAGCCCGAGCTCGTCCATCACCTCCTTGACCACCATCGCGATCTCGCGGACGTACTCCCAGGGGTTGCCCTCGCTCGGGTCGAGGTCGATCAGCAGGTAGTCGGGCCGCTCGATGTCGTCCACCCGTGAGTGCCAGGTGTGCAGCTCGATGCAGCCGAGGTTGGCTACCCACGCGAGCGCGGCTGCGTTGTCGACGACCGCGAAGACCGTCGAGTGCCCGCTGGGAAACTGGACGAACTGCTCACCGACGAAGTCGGGGTGCGGAGGCACGCGCTTCTGGTGGAAGAAGTCGCCCTCGACCCCGTGCGGGAAGCGCTTCATATGGAACGGCCGGCGGCGGATGTGATTCAGGGCGCAGTCGGCGACGGCGACGTAGTAGGAGACCAGGTCGCCCTTCGTCAACCCCGGCTCGGGGAAGAACACCTTGTCCGGGTTCGTGATCGCGACCTCGTACCTGCCGATCCGCATCACGAGAGTGTGACGAAGCCCAGCGGAAGCAGCTATCGACGGGCGCGGGCGGCTAGCGCGGCCTGACGAGATATGCGACGCGGCCGTTCGCGCCTGCGGCCCAGCACGCGTTCGGGCTCGCGCAGTCGACGGTGTCGAGACTCCCGTCGTCGAATCGTTCCCAGGTCACGCCCGAATCGGTGCTGACGTCACTGCCGGAGGGACCGACTGAGAGCACCGTGTGGCCGTCGAGCCACGTCGCGCCCGAGCGATACTCGGCGGGCGCAGCGGGAAGCAGGCTCCAGCTTGCGCCTCCGTCGCTCGTCCGCGCGAAGTTGTCCGGCGAGTTGGTCTCGGCGAGGAAGTCTCCCCCAACGGCGAGCCCGTGCTGCTGGCCTCGGAAGGCGAGCGCGAAGATCCCGGCCGTCGGCCCGCTGGCAATCGGCGTGGACGCGACCGTCCACGAGGCACCTCCGTCGTCGGAGCGGAAGACGCGGGCCTCGGCTGCACCGCCCGTGCCGAACCAGGCACGACGTCCGTGGTCGGAGGTGATGCACTGACCACTCGCCGCGAAGGCGAACTCCCCGGGAAGCGCTTGCGGCATCTGCGCGCCGGTGACGTGCCAGGTGAGACCGCCGTCGTCGGTAGCGATCACGCGGAAGTGAATGCCGTCCGGCGGATCCGACAGCGCCAGGCCGCGCCGGCTGTCGAAGAAGGTCATGCAGTCGTAGAACGCGGTCGGCTCCTGGTTCACAAACGTGAGGGCCCAGGTCTGCCCGCCGTTCGAAGTGACGTAGATCCGGAAGTCCGTCGGGTTGTCACCCAACGACATGATCACCGCGTGGTCCGCGTCGAAGGCCTCGATGTCACGGAACTGCAGGGCTTGCGTCCCGGGCGGGCCGACCTGCTGCCAGGTCGCACCGCCGTTCGTGGTGCGGAGCACGGTTCCGAGGCTCCCGCTTGCCCACGCGGTCGTCGAACTGACTGCCGCGAGGCCACGGAGCCGCGCCGTCGACCCCGTCGGCGTGTCCTGCCACGCGTAACCCGGTCTCCCGGCCGAAGCGAACGACACTCCGACGAGCCCTGACAGCGCCACCAGCAGGAAGATGCGCCTCAGCACGACGTAGGCCTACCCCGATCTGAGCGCAGGCAAACGAGTCCAGACGCTGCCCCGGCGAAGCCGGGGCAGCTCCAGCGGCATCGCTAGCGACGCCTAGCGGAGAGGGCGGGATTTGAACCCGCGATGGACCTTTCAGCCCATACGCGATTTCCAGTCGCGCTCCTTAGACCGCTCGGACACCTCTCCAAGCCGGGTCAGGGTATCGCGACCGGCGCATAGGATCGGCGACCAGATGGCGACCGTCGTCTTCTTCCCGGAGGGCGCCTTCGGGCCGACCAACAACTGCGTCGGGATCGGCGACGTCCTGCGCCGTCGCGGCCACCGGGTTGTGTTCGTCGTCGAGGAGTCGTTCGCGGGAACGCTCGAGGCGAAAGGCTTCGAGGAGGCGACGATGCGCCTCGGCCCGCCTCCCGAGCAGGAGGAGGAGCCCGGCCAGTTCTGGAAGGACTTCATCCGCGACACCGCGCCGGTCTTCCGCAAGCCGACCATCGAGCAGCTCGAGGGGTTCATCCAGCCGACCTGGCAGGCGCTCGTCGGCGGCGCGGAATACGTCGAGCCCCGCCTGCGCCAGATCCTCGACGAGCTCGAGCCCGATGTCGTGGTCGAGGACAACGTCGTCGGCTTCGCGGCACTGCCGGCCTGCGGCCGGCCCTGGGTGCGGATCGCCTCGTGCAATCCCGCCGAGCTGAAGGATCCCGAGGTGCCGCCGACGTTCTCCGGTTACGCCGCCGCGGGCCGCGAGGGGTGGGACGAGTTCCGCGCGGAGTACGCGCGCGCACACCGGCCGCTCTGGGAGGACTTCGATGCGTTCATGCGCGACCAGGGAGCTCCTCCGCTCCCCGAGCTCGAGTTCATCCACGAGTCACCGTGGCTGAACCTCTTCCTCTATCCGGAGGAAGCGGATTACGCGCGCGCCCGGCCGCTCGAGCCGCGCTGGGAACGGCTCGACTCCTGCGTCCGCGGCACCGACGACGCCTGGTCCGAGCCGGAGGGATTCCGGGAGGACGGGCAGAAGCTCGTGTACCTCAGCCTCGGGAGCCTGGGCTCCGCGGACGTCGAGCTGATGCGCCGTCTCGTCGAGGAGCTGGCCGAGAGCCCGCACCGGTACGTGGTCTCGAAGGGCCCGCAGCATGAGCACTTCGAGCTGGCCGACAACATGACCGGCGCGGAGTTTCTGCCCCAGGCGTCGATCCTGCCGCAGGTCGATCTGGTCGTGACCCACGGCGGCAACAACACCGTCACGGAGAGCTTCTTCTTCGGGAAGCCGATGGTCGTGCTGCCGCTCTTCTGGGATCAGTACGACAACGCCCAACGAGTGCACGAGCTCGGCTACGGCGTGCGCCTGGACACCTACGGGCACGAGCCCGAGGAACTGCGCGGGGCGATCGACACGCTCCTGGGCGACGAGATGCTCCGGGAGCGGCTTCGCCGTGTCTCCGCCCGGCTCCAGGAGGTTCCCGGAACCGAGAAGGCCGCGAGCCTGATCGAGCGGGTCGCCGCGAAGACCTAGTGGTGGAAGCCGCTCGCGCCGCTACCGTCGTGCAGTGGCGCGGACTGCCGCTGCAAGCGCGGGAGCTGCCGCTGGATGTCGGCGACCAGCAGATCGGCCAGGTCGTGACCGAAGCCCCGCTTGACCACCACACGCAGCGCCGCGAGGTCGGTGCGCTTCTCGGGGAAGGTGTAGGCAGGCACGAGCCAGCCACGCTCCCGGAGCGCGTTCGAGACGTCGAAGACCGTGTAGTTCTCGACGTCGTCGACCAGCGTGAAGGCGAAGACCGGTAGCTCGTCACCCCGGGTCAGCAGTCTGAACGGGCCAAGCTCGCCGATCCGGTCGGCGAGGCGCGTCGCGACGTCTCGCGCATAGCCCTGCACCTTTTGGTACCCGCTGAACCCGAGCCGGAGGAAGTTGTAGTACTGGGCGACCACCTGCGCACCCGGGCGCGAGAAATTGAGCGCGAAAGTGGGCATGTTGTCACCGAGATAGTTGACCCAGAAGATCAGGTCCTCGGGCAGCGCCTCGGCGTCACGCCAGACGATCCAGCCGACGCCCGGGTAGACAAGCCCGTACTTGTGACCCGACGCGTTGATCGACGCGACGCGCGGAAGCCGAAAGTCCCATTCGAGCTCCTCGTCGACGAACGGGGCGACGAATGCGCCCGAGGCCCCGTCGACGTGAACGGGGACGTCGATGCCCGTCCGCTCCTGGAAGTCGTCGAGCGCCTGGCAGATCTCCTGCACGGGCTCGTAGGAGCCGTCGAAGGTCGAGCCGAGGATCGCCACGACACCGATCGTGTTTTCGTCGCAGAGCTTGACCGCCTCCTCGGCGGAGAGAATGAAGCGCTCCCCCTCCATCGGTACGAGGCGCATCTCGACGTCCCAGTAATTGGCGAGCTTCTCCCAACAGACCTGGACGTTGATCCCCATCACCAGGTTCGGCCGGTCGGTCGGCTCGCCCGCCGCGGCGCGGCGCTTCTGCCAGCGGCGCTTGAGCGCCAGCCCGCCGAGCATGGCCGCCTCGCTCGAGCCGGTCGTCGAGCACCCCGTCGCCTGCTCGGCGTCCGGCGCGTGCCAGAGGCGGCTGAGGGTGTTCACGCACCGCATCTCGAGCTCGGCGGTCTGCGGGTACTCGTCCTTGTCGATCATGTTCTTGTCGAGGCACTCGGCCATCAGCTTCTCGGCCTGCGGCTCCATCCACGTCGTCACGAAGGTTGCGAGGTTCATCCGCGCATTGCCGTCGAGCATCAGCTCGTCGTGGATGATCTGGTACGCGACTTCCGGCGGTAGCTCCGATTCGGGAATCTGGTGCCTCGGGATGTGATCTCCTTCGAGCCTGAAGAGCGGCTCCACCGCGAGATCGCGCGCAGGACTGTCCGGTCCTGCCGGATGGACGAGGCTCATCCGGGGCTTCCGGCGCCGGCGAAGTCGGTCGCCGGCGTAAACGGGTGAAGCTCGTCCTGGCCGGGCTGGATGACGCCGTACGACGATTCCGGCACCTCGTTCCAGGCACCGGGCAGCGAGTCGCCGAGAGGCTCGGAGACCACGAGGCGCGCCTCGTCACTGACCTCTTGAAGGAGCTCGTTCTCCGGGTAGACCGCCCGCAGCGTGCGCACGTCGGTGCTGAAGAAGAGCGACCGGGACTTCCCTTCGCTCGAGTACCGGAAGGCCCAGACGCACTCGCCGTCCGTTGTCGCGATCGTCCCCTGGAACGGGTGCTCGACGCCATGTTGCCGGCCGACTGACTCCACGAGCCCGATCGCTCGCTCAACCGCGCGCGGGGGATCGTCCTCGAGCCCGAGCGTCAAGGCGATGTGAAAGAGCACCTCGGAGTCCGTGGTGCCCTCGATCTCCGGATAGAGCGACGGATCGATCGCGAGCACGAGGTCGCGCTTAACGGCGAGGAAGTCGCTGATGAGGCCGTTGTGCATCCAGAGCCAGTTTCCGTGACGGAACGGGTGGCAGTTCGTCTGCTGGACCGGCGACCCGGTCGAGGCGCGAATGTGCGCGAACACGAGGCGAGATTTGAGGTGCCCGGAGAGCTCGCGCAGGTTGCGGTCGTTCCAGGCCGGCTCGACGCTGTGGAAGATCGCCGGAAACTCCCTCTCGCCGTACCAGCCGACGCCGAAGCCGTCGCCGTTCGTCTCCTCCGCTCCCATCTGCGAATGGAGGCTCTGCACGACCAGCGAGTTCTTGGGCCCGTAGAGGAGCTCCTCGACGAGGACCGGAGAGCCGGAGTATGCGAGCCAGCGGCACACGACGAGACAACTCTGGCGCCTGGCGGTACCGGCCGGCATCGTCCCGATCGGACGAAAGAACGAAGAGATTCGCGCCTCGATTCGAAAATTGCGCCCAGGAGCGGCATACTCTCGGGTGCGTGAGCGTGGACGAGCCGTCAGCGAGCCGCGACCAGGCTGCCCCACCCGAAGAAACGGAGCAGTTTCGGACGACGGTGCCCACCGAGATCCGGAACGCGTCCTTCCCGGTCTCGGTCCGCGGCTACGACCGCCACGCCGTCAACGCCTACGTCCTGCGCGTCAATCGCGTGATCGCCGAGCTCGAGGTCAGCCGCTCGCCTCAGGCCGCGGTCCGCCACGCCGTGGACCGCGTGTCCGAGCAGACCAAGGCGATCCTCCAGGAAGCGCGAGAGTCGGCGGAGAAGATCACCGACACGGCGCGCGATGAGGCCGAGCAGATCATGGCCGAGGCGAAGGCGAAAGCCGCCGACCTGGTCGTCAGCGCCGACACCGACTCCGAGCGCGTCAAGGCCGAGTCACAGCAGCTCTTGGCGGACACCCAGGCGGAAGCCAACGGCATCCTCGCTCAGGCCCAGGCCGAGGCGGCGGCGCAGCGGCAACAGGCAGAGGAGCAGCTGGCCGAGCTGCACAGCCAGGCCGAGGAGCGAATGCGCGAGCTCCAGGCCGACACCGACGCCGTCTGGCAGGAACGCGACGGGCTTCTGGACGAGATCCAGGGGATGGCGGGCCGACTCCAGAAGGCCGCCCGCGAGGCCGCGGCCCGGGTGCCGGCGGCCGAGACCGAGCCGGCGGAGCCCGCAGCGAACGACGACGGCGCGCCCACCGTAGTCACGCTGCCGCAGAAGAAGGACTAGGGCTCGTTCCCGTCATCCAGCCGCGCCGGCAAGCCGGCACGGCTTCTTCTGGTCGGCGTCGCAAAGCGAGCGCCTCAGTCGATCAGGCGTCTCAATGCAAGCGCGACGAGCGACGCCGCAGCCGCGAGGGCGAGTACATCGAGCCCGGTCGAGATGCGCTTGAACTCGGCGCCGCTGTCACGCACCTCGATGTAGCCGACTGGGCTGACGTAAGCGCCCCCGCCTCCGCCGCCGCCAGACCCCTCGTCGCGCTCCCGAGAGCCGGAACCGCCACCTCCGCCGAAGCCGAAGCGTGCCTTCGCAACCGGAATCACCGTCACGCGCTCTCGTTGAACAGGCTCGCCGAAGATCGTCGACACCTGCGCCCTTTGGCCGACCGTCTCTCCGATCCGCTCGAGTAGTTCCGTCACCATCTCCGACCGCCGTGTTTCGCTTACCGCCATCGCAGGCTCCTTCCGTGATCGGGAGGTCATTCTTACGCCGTTAGCGCACGGCCGTCGACTTGTGGACGACCCACCCGAGTCCCGCGTCGGGCTGGGTCGCAAGGCCGCGGAGATCCTCCAACCCGGCACTCAGCTCGAGCTCGTCGGCGCCGGGAAGGCGAGCCAGCGCATCGAGGGCGCTCTCGATGACATCGGCCGCGTAGAACGCCTGGTTGGCCAGCTCCTCGCCCTGCCACCAGAAGGGGCGTTCGCCTTCCTCGACGTGCTGGAAGCCGATCTCGCGCAACCAGCCCGGCAGCCGCGTTCCACCATCGCTCCAGCCTGAGGCCGCCATGCCCCGGACCATCGCGCGAAGCAGCGCCTCGATCTCCGGCGTCGACGGCTCCGCACGGCAGGTCGCGTAGTCGACCTCGATCGCAGTGATGGCGCCGCCGGGAACGAGGGTGCGCTTGGCCTCGCGCAGCACCGCTTGCGGGTCGGCGACGTGCTCCAAGAACCACATCATCCAGACGTGGTCGAACGACTCGTCCTCGAACGGGAGCGCCAGAGCGTCGGCCTCGAGCACGGTCGCCTCGACCCCGGCCCGCGCGAGGTGCTCGCGGGCGAAAGCGAGTTGCTTGGGCTCGATGTCGACGCCGGTCAGCCGAACCCCTGGAAACTCCTCTCCGAGCACCGCGAGCACAGCGCCCACGCCGCAGCCGACCTCGAGCACGCGCGTCCCCGGCTCGAGCTGCGTGCCGTCGCGGATCAGCCGAAACCGCCAATGCTCAGCCTGCTCGACGAGCCGTTGCTGCTCGGGGGTCCCGTAGCCGTGTACATAGTGGGTCATAGCCGGATACGAGACATTGCGGAGTGGTAGTCAACCATGCGGTTGGCGCGCCTCGCGGGCAGGCAGCTCGCGACCAAGATCGCGTTGATCTCCTGGTCGCTGACCTCCGGCTTGAGCAGGTCGCGGTCGCGATCGCGATCAGGCCGTCGCTGAACGCCTCGGTTCGGCTGGTGTCCCAGCGATCCCCAATGAGGAGCCTTCTTTTAGGGCACCACAGCCGATCCTGCGCCGGCACGCGGAGTCCCTCGCTCGTCGCAGGGGATCGTGAACCTCGTACGGACCTCAGCCGCCTCCTGGTCGAGGATCCGGATTCCGCGCTCCATCGCCACGGGTCTAAGGC
>Ga0207675_100001738_pt1 | contig 21809 bp, 19 predicted proteins | sample KBSSwiS42_FD_184305 | JGI IMG/M metagenome (GOLD analysis project Ga0207675, IMG submission 184305) | Switchgrass rhizosphere microbial communities from Kellogg Biological Station, Michigan, USA - KBS Switchgrass S4-2 (SPAdes) (version 2) | ecosystem: Host-associated > Plants > Roots >...
AGAAGGGCGGCGGCAAGCTGCGCATCTCGATGACCGACGAGAACGCGTTCCAGCTCGGGCGCAACGTCGCCACCACGCCGGGCAAGGTGGTGTTCCAGAACGATCTGATGCAGCTGATCCAGTACTCGCCGCTCACCGAGCAGGTGTACAAGCGGCCGCTGGTGATCATCCCGCCGTGGATCAACAAGTACTACATCCTCGACTTGCGGGAGAAGAATTCCTTCATCCGGTGGGCGGTGAGCCAGGGCCACACGGTGTTCGTGATCTCGTGGGTCAACCCGGATGCGCGCCTGGCGCAGAAAGGCTTCGAGGACTACATGCTCGAAGGCCCGCTCGCCGCGCTCGACGCTGTGGAGAAGGCGACCGGCTCGCGCGAAGCGAATGTCATCGGCTACTGCCTGGGCGGCACGCTGCTCGGCGCGACGCTGGCGTACCTGGCTGAGAAAAAACAGAATCGGGTGGCGAGCGCGACCTTCTTCGTCAGCCTGCTCGATTTCTCGCAGCCGGGCGAGCTCGGCGTGTTCATCGACGAGGCGCAGGTGCAGAACCTCGAGCGCAAGATGAACCAGCGCGGCTACCTCGAGGGCTCGGAGATGGGGGGCACTTTCAACCTGCTGCGCGCCAACGACCTGGTGTGGTCGTTCGTGGTGAACAACTACCTGATGGGCAAGGACCCGTTCCCGTTCGACCTGCTGTACTGGAACGCCGACTCCACTCGCATGCCGGCGCGCATGCACAGCTTCTACCTGCGCAACATGTACATCCACAACGCGATGGGCAAGCCCGGCGGCATCGAGCTCGACGGCGTGCCGATCGACCTTTCCAAGGTGACGCTGCCGTCGTATTTCATTTCCACGGTCGAGGACCACATTGCGCCGTGGAAGACGACGTACAAGGGCGCGCAGTACTTAAGCGGTCCGGTGCGCTTCGTTCTCGGCGGCTCGGGCCACATCGCCGGCATCGTCAATCCGCCGGCGGCGAAGAAGTACCACTACTGGACCAACGACTCGATGCCCGGGTCGGCGGAGGAGTGGTTCGCGTCCGCGCAGCAGCGGCCCGGGTCGTGGTGGGAAGACTGGCAGCGCTGGATCGAGCCGCACGGCGGCGGCAAGGCGCCGGCGCGCATTCCCGGCGAGGGCGCGCTGAGGGCGCTGGAAGACGCGCCCGGCAGCTACGCCAAGGCGCGCATTCCTACTAAACAGCAACGTCCCTAGGCTTCCGCGGCGCTCGCGACGCGATCCGGTCGAACAGCCAGCCGGGCATCGCGCGCAGCAGCAGCGACACCAGCGCCATTTGCCAGGGAATCACGGCAAGGCGGCGCTTGCCCTCGATGGCCCGCGCGATGCGTCGCGCCGCGTCGTCAGCACTGATCAGGAACGGCATGCGAAAGCGGTTGACGCGCGTCATCGGCGTGTCGATATAGCCGGGGCAGACGCACACTACCGAGACGCCGCTTCCATACAGCTCGGTGCGCAGGGCCTCCAGCCAGGTAATCGCTGCCGACTTGGACGCGCAATAGGCGCCGTTTCCCGCCAGGCCGCGGAATCCCGCGACGCTGGCGATTCCGGCGAGCGTGCCGCGCCCGGCTTCGCGCATCGCCGGCGCGAACGCGGCGAGGGTGGCGGCGAGCCCGGCAACATTCACCTCGAGCACCTTGCGCAGCTTGGCGACGTCGCCGCCATCCGCGCCGCTGGTGCCGCTCGAGATCCCGGCGTTGGCGATGACCAGGTCGGGCACGCCGAAGCGGTCGATGAAATCGCGCGCCACTCGAGCCATGGCGGCTTCGTCCGTGACATCCAATGGGTACGATGCTCCGTTGGAGACCGTCACGGGTCGACGAGAAATCAAACCAAGTACTGCGCCTTGGGCCGCGTAGTGCCGCGCCAGCGCCTCGCCGATACCCGAGGAGGCGCCGGTGATGACTACGCGCACTGACTTACTGCTTGTTCTTGCGGACCGAGGCGACCAGCTGGTTGACAGTGTCGAGCATGGTGTCGCCCGCGCTGACGGTGTAGCGGCCGTGCACCGCCATCGCCGGCGTGCCGTCGATCTTGTAGTCAGACGTCAGGCGGATTGCGCGCTTCACCTTGCTCTGCACGCCGAACGAGCGCGCGGTGGCGTCGAACTTCTTCGGGTCGACGCCGTTCTTCTCCAGCCAGGCGTTGAGCGCCGGCATGTTGTCGGTACGCAGCCGCTGCATATGGATCGCGTCGAACAACGGGCGGTGCAGCTTGTCGAGCACGCCGAGCGCTTCGAAAGCGTAGAACACCACGGCGTCGTGGCCCCAGCGGTCGGAAAGCACTGCGGGCACGCGGCGGAACGCCACGTCGGCGGGCTTGGTCTTGAGCCAGGTGTCGAGCTTCGGCTCGAGGTTGTAGCAATGGATGCAGCCGTACCAGAAGAATTCCAGGACTTCGATCTTGCCGTCGCTCTCCGTGGGTTGCGGCGGGTTCAGCTCGTTGTAGGCGCCGTTGCGTTGCGCGAATGCGCCGCGCCACGCGAGCGCGAGCGGCGCGAGGGAGAGCGCGATGGCCAGACTGCGTCGAACTCGATTCATTTACTGATCCTTTACCTTGATCAAGTTGGCCTCGATTCCATTCTGGGCCAACGCCTGACGCACCTTGTTTATTTCCTCGACCTTGGCGTAAGGCCCCATCCGCACCCGGTACCAGGTCCCCTTGTCGGGCAGGTTCGCCGGCTCCACGCTCGACTCGAAACCCAGGATCGCGAGGCGCGCCTTCTGGTTGTCGGCGTCGGCCGGGTTCTGGAACGAACCCGCCTGGATGAAATAAACGTCCTTCGAGCTTTCCTGTTGACTGCTGCCGCCGCTCTTGGCGGCGGCGCGCTGCTGGCGCTCGCGCTCTTTCAGCTCCTTGTCGCTCACCGGCTCTTCCGAGCCCGGCAGAATGCGGTAGAAGTCGAATTTCGGCTTTTCCGCGGTGGCGCTTGCCTGGGCGCCCGGCGCGGCGCCTCCCTGCGGCAGCCCGGCGATCGGCGGCGTCTTGGCCGCGGCGCCGTTCTTCTCCGCCTGCTTCGGCTTCGCGGCCATGAACGGGATCGGCGTGCGATTCAGGTAGAACGCGATGCCGAGCGAGACCGCGAGCCCGATCAGCACGCCCACGCCCATGCCCGCGAGGAAGTTGCCTTGCGAGCGCTTGCGCGTGGGGGTCATGGACTGGTTCTCGCCATTTACATCTTCTCCGGGGCACTGACGCCTAGAAGCGACAGCCCGTTGGCCAGCGCTTGGCGCGCCGCTGCACACAGCGCGAGCCGCGCGGCGCGCAGGTTCTCGTCGTCGACGAGGATACGCTCGGCATTATAGTAGCTGTGAAAGTCGGCCGCGAGGCTGCGCAGGTAGAAGGCAACCGAATGCGGAGAAAGCTCGCGCGCCGCTTCGGCGAGGATTTCCGGAAACTCGCTGATGCGCTGGGCCAGCGTCAATTCTCTTTCGCTCGTCAGCCGGGACACATCGGCCGCCCGCAGCGCGTTCGCGTCTCCGCCCCATTGATTGAAAACGCTGCAGACGCGAGCGTGCGCATACTGCACGTAGTAGACCGGATTCTCCTCGGTCTGCTGGCGTGCGAGGTCGACGTCGAACACGAAGTCCGCGTCCGCGCGGCGTGACAGCAGGAAGAAGCGCACCGCGTCGCGTCCCACCCAGTCGAGCAGGTCGCGCAGCGTGACGTACGAGCCGGCACGCTTGGAGATCTTCACCTCCTCGCCGCCGCGCATCACGCGCACCATGCTGTGCATCACGTAATCGGGGTAACCCTTGGGAATCCCCGCGTTCAACGCCTGCAGCCCGGCGCGCACGCGCGCGGTGGTGCCGAAATGGTCCGAGCCCTGCACGTTGACCACCTTGGCGAAGCCGCGCTTCCACTTGGTGAGGTGGTAGGCCACGTCGGGCACGAAGTAGGTGTAGGTGCCGTCGGACTTGCGCACCACGCGGTCCTTGTCGTCGCCGTAGTCGGTGGTGCGCAGCCACAGCGCGCCCTCGTTCTCGTAGGTCTTGCCGCTGTCTTTCAGCGCCTTGACCACCGACTCGACCTTGCCGTCGGCGTACAGGCTCGACTCGAGGTAATACACGTCGAACTTGACGCCGAACTCGCGCAGATCGATGTCCTGCTCGTTGCGCAGGTACGCCACCGCAAACACGCGAATCGCTTCCAGGTCGTCGGCCGGGCCTTTGTACGCGTCGGCGATGTCCTGGATGTACTCGCCGGCATAGCCGTCCTTCGGCCAGCCGGGGTCGCCGGGCTTCACGCCGCGCTTGCGCGCCTGCACCGAGAGCGCCAGGTTCTGGATCTGCGCGCCGGCGTCGTTGTAATAGAACTCGCGCGTCACCTTGTCGCCCTGCGCCTCGATCAGCGAAGCGAGCGCGTCGCCGAGCGCCGCCTGGCGGCCGTGGCCGACGTGCAGCGGTCCGGTGGGATTGGCCGAGACGAATTCCACCTGCACGGAGGTGGGCTTGTCCTTGCGCGCACGGCCATAGGCCTTGCCGGCTTCCAGAACTTTCCGAACGACATCGGTCTTGGCGGCCTGCTTGAGGCGGAAATTGATGAATCCCGGACCATCAACTCTTGGCTGTTCAATGAGCGAAGAAATACCCGGCGTGAGTGCCACTGTCGAAGTCGATATGAGCTCCGCCAGCTCTCGGGGATTTCTCTTCAAGCGCTTAGCCAATTGCAGAGCGACGCTTGAGGAATAGTCACCGTGATCCGCTTGCCGCGGCCGCTCCAACGAATAGAACGGGATCTTGGCGAACTCTGGCGCTTCTTTCTCGAGCGCCTTCTGCAGCGCCGCTTCAATCTCGACTTTGGGATCGACAGCCATGGAAGGCGTTGAATTATAGAGAAATTGCTCTCGCTTCGACCTGCAAATCGGGGTCTGACCCCAATTTAAACGCTAGTCGAACTCGATCGGGTCAACGTCCAGGTGCCAACGCATCTGGCGCGGCGCCGACTCGAACAAGTGCTCGCTCAGTTGTCTTAGGTAATCCTGTAATGCCTGGCGAGAGCCCGATTGCATGACGATCTGTGCGCGCTCGACGTCGGCGCGGCGCGTGAGGAGATGCGGCACCGGGTCGAACACGCTCACTTCATCCGGCGCGCGCACCGATGCCGCCGCATTCTTCAGAAATTCGATTGCCTGGTCGAGCTTCGGCGCCTCCGCGCGCAGCGCGGCTTCGAACACGAACGGCGGGAATCCCGCGCTGCGGCGTTCGGCGAGCTGCGCTTCGGCAAATCCGCCGAAATCGTGGCGCTCGAGCGCCGCGAACAGCGGATGGCGGGGGTAGCGGGTCTGGATCAGCACCTCGCCCGGACGCTCGCGCCGGCCCGCGCGGCCGGCGACCTGCGCGAGCACCGCGAACAGGCGCTCGGGCGCGCGGTAATCGGTGGACACCAGCGCGCTGTCGGCGTTGAGCACGCCGACCAGCGTAAGGGCCGGGAAGTCGTGGCCCTTGGCGAGGAGCTGCGTGCCGACGAGGATGTCTCCTTCCCCGCGCCGGATGCCCTCCAGCGTGCGCGAGAGTTCTTCCCTGCGTCGCGCGCTGTCCCGGTCGATGCGGACGATGCGCGCGTCCGGGAAGCGCGCAGCGAGCGTCTCCTCGACGCGTTGCGTGCCGCGGCCCATCGGCTTGAGATCCACGTTGCCGCAGGTCGGACAGGCGCGCGGAATCGCCTCCTGCGCGCCGCAGTGATGGCAGCGCAGGCTGCCCCTTCGATCGGCGGTATGCAGCACCATGCGCGCGGTGCAACGGCCGCAGCCGGCGGTCCAGCCGCACGCTTCGCAGGCGAGCACCGGTGCGTAGCCGCGGCGGTTGATGAAAATCAGGCTTTGCTCGCCGCGGGCCAGCCGGTTTGCTATTTCATCAATTACTTTTTTTGAAAAACCCTGCTCAGCCGGGTCCTGCTTCAGATCGACGGTCTTGACGGTCGGCAGGCGAGCCCCGGGCGAGGCGCGCTCGGGCATCTCGAGCCGTTCGTAACGGCCCTGCGTCCAGTTGTGCCAGGACTCGAGCGAGGGCGTGGCGGTGCCGAGGATCACCGGGCAGCCGGCGAGCTTCGCGCGGTAGACCGCGGCGTCGCGTGCGGAATAGCGCAGACCTTCCTGCTGCTTGAACGAGGCGTCGTGCTCTTCGTCGACCACGATCAGCCCCAGCTTTGCCAGCGGGGCGAGGACCGCGAGCCGGGTGCCGAGCACGATGCCGGCGCTGCCGCGCGCCGCGGCGAGCCAGGCGCCGGTGCGCGCGATGTCTTCCAGGCCGCTGTGCATCAGCGCGATCTGCGTGTCCGGAAAGGCGTGGCGGAAACGCGCTTCGAGCTGCGGCGTCAGGCTGATTTCAGGAACCAGCACCAGCGCCTGCTGGCCGCGCTCCAAAGTGCGCGCCACCAGGTGCAGATACACCTCGGTCTTGCCGCTTCCGGTCACGCCGTGCAGCAAATAGGCGTGGAATCCGGCGGCGACGCGCTCCACCACGTCTTGCTGCAGGCTGGTGAGCTGGTGCATCTGCACGAATCGCGTGCCGGATGGCGCTTCTTCGCTCTTCAGCACCTTTTTCGGCAGCGGTTTGGTCGAGCGCAGGCGCGGCGGCAGCGAGCTGATGACGGTTTCGCCGAGCGGACGCTGGTAATAGCCGGAAAGAAAGCGCATCAGCGCGATCCAGTCCTGTGGAAGGCGCGGCGCGTCGTCGCGGCGCGCGGAAATCGGCTTGATGCGATCGCGCGCGAGCGCCGGCGCGATCTGCTCCTCGATCACCACGCCGATTTTTTGTTGCGCGCCAAAACGAACTGCGACCCGATCACCGACGTGCGCTTCGATTTCCTGCGGCAGCGAATACTCGAAAAGTTTTTGCAGCGGCACGTCGAGCGCCACTCGAACGCAAGAATTTTCCCGTGCCGGCAAGGACTTAGGGTTTGTGGATAAAGCTGTGGGTAAGCCCTTCATCCTCACGTAACAGGGGCGTCATGGCGCTTTTCGCCCCGCGGGGTCGCTGGCAAAGGGGTGGTTTTAGATTGTTTGATCAAGGGCTTACGGAGCCCTACGTAGGGAGGGGATGGACCCTGCGGAATAACCCGGCAAAGCCCGAAAATTGTGCATAAGTCAAGGCCTGGCGGGCGCTTGGGCTCTCTGTCGAGCGCTGTAAGCGTGCACTTCCTCTACCAGCGCAGCCACTGATTCCACAGGCGTTTGCGGAAGAATTCCGTGGCCGAGATTGAAGATGTGCCCCGGCGCGGGGCCGAAGCTTTCAAGCACCTTGCGCGCGGCGTCGCGCACGCGTTCCGGCGGCGCGAACAGCGCGACCGGATCGAGATTTCCCTGAAGCGCGACGCGTCCGCCGGCCAATTTGCGCGCCGCGCGCGCATCCGAGGTCCAATCCAGGCCGACGGCAGCGCATCCGCTCTGCATCATCGCGCCGAGCCACGGATTTCCGCCCTTGGTGAACAGGATCGTCGGCGCGCCTTTGATGTTTTCGAAAATTTTCCGCGAGTACGAAAGCGAAAACGTCTCGTAGTCGTCATGCGCGAGCGTTCCGCCCCAGGTATCGAACAGCATCACCGCGTCCGCGCCGGCTTCGATCTGCGCATTGAGGTAATCGGCGACGGCGCGAGCGTTCACTTCGAGGATCCGGTGCAGCAGGTCGGTGCGCGCATGGCGCATGGCCTTCAGCGTGCGCCAATCGTCGCTGCCCGAGCCTTCCACCATGTAGCAGGCGAGGGTGAACGGGCTGCCGGAGAAGCCGATCAACGGCACGCGTCCCGAGAGCGCGCGCTTGCTCTCGCGCACCGCGTCGAAGACGTATTGCAGGCGGGATAGATCCGGTTTTTCCAGGGAAAGTATTTCTTTTTCACCGCGAAGCGGCCGCTCGAAGCGCGGGCCCTCGCCCTCGGCGAACGCGAGGCCGAGGCCCATCGCGTCCGGAATGGTGAGGATGTCGGAGAACACGATCGCGGCGTCGAGCGGGAAGCGCTCGAGCGGCTGCAGCGTGACCTCGGCGGCGAGCGCCGGCGTCTTGGCCAGGGCGAGGAAGCTGCCGGCCTTGGCGCGGGTCTTGTTGTACTCGGGGAGGTAGCGCCCGGCCTGGCGCATCAGCCAGATCGGGGTGTGCGGCGTCGGCTGAAGCGCGAGCGCCTTCAGCAGCGAGTCGTTTTTCAAATGAGCTTGGCGATGAACTTCCACTCGCTCTCCGTGACCGGCGTGATCGACAGCCGGTTGCCCGGGCGCAGCGTGCGCATCTTCGCCAGCGGCTTGTGGCTGCGCAGCTCCTCGAGCGATACCAGGCGGGTCTTGCGCAAAGCGCGCACGTCGACGTTCACCCAGCGCGGATTGTCCTTCTTCGACGCCGGGTCGTAATAGTCGCTCTTCTGGTCGAACTGCGACTTGTCGGTGTAGGCGGGGGAAGCCACCTCGGCGATACCGGCGATGCCCGGCTCGGGGCAGCTCGAGTGGTAGAACAGCACGCCGTCGCCGACCTTCATCTCGTCGCGCATGAAATTGCGCGCCTGGTAGTTGCGCACGCCGCTCCACGGCGTGATCCGGCCGGGGGCCGAGAGCACGTCATCGATCGAGCACTCGTCGGGCTCGCTCTTCATGAGCCAGTATTTCATTATCGTTCTTTGGGGAAGTGGTTTCCCGCGATGCCGGTGGGCCCGGCTCCCGAACCCTGGCTTTAACAGGGTGGTCGCTTACCGGTCACATCAGGTTCGTCCGGCACGCTCGACGCGAAAGTGCGCGCGGAGCGGGGACGATCACAACAGTGACACTAGGGCCGCAACCTAAGGAAGCTATCGGTTCGGAAAATAAGGGCCCTGTCGCACACCGCAGGAAACCGGGATCAGTTTTAGAACAGTTTTTCCTGCTTTGCAATCGCCGCATCGATCTGCGATTCGAGGGCTAGTAATCGGCGTTTTGCCTGCCCGAGATCGAAGCCGCTGCCGCCGAGCCGCATGCTAAGCAATTCGTGCGCCACGTTGAGCGCCGCCATCACCGCGATGCGCTCGGCGCCCATGACTTTCCCCGCTTTGCGGATTTCGTTCATCTTCGCGTCGAGGTACGCGACCGCCTGCATCAGCGCTTCGCGCTCGTTGTCGTCGCACGCGACGCGGTAGCTTCGGCCAAGCAAGTTCACTTCCACGGTCTTGGGCTCGGCCATGTGGCGCGCCCTCACCCGGGAAGGCGTTGCAGCAGGCCTTCGAGGCGGGCCGTGGCGCCGTCGATCTTGTCGTGCAGACGCTTGGCATCGCCGCGCGCGGCGGCGAGCTGCTGGCGCAGCTCGACGTTCTCCGCGCGCAGTCGCTCGCAAAGCGCGACGAACTGCGCGACCTTGGCCTCGAGCGAATTGAACTCGGTCTCCACGCGCCGCACACTATGTTGCAAAACTCAAGTATCGTCAAGCAGTAAGGCCTGTTTCTGCATGTACTTCATGATCTTGCGGGCCGGGCGAGCCCACTTATAATCCCGGCGCCTGCTCGGTGCCCGACGCCGCCTTTCGGCGCGCGGGTTAAACGGGAAACAGGAACCGCAAGCGCGGTCGCGCCCAAGGCAACCTGTGCTGCCCCCGCAACGGTAAGCGCGTAGCACCTAGCGCAAGCCCGGATATCGGCCGACTGGCGCAGGGTAATTTTCCGGCGTGCGGGGACGCTTGCCGGGGAAAGGGCAGCTCGCCATGTCTCGGAAACTTGGAGCGATTCTCATCGCGCTCCTGCCATCGTTCGCAGTTGCCCAGGAAGATGCCGTCGTGGTCACCGCCTCGCGCACGCAGCAACGCCTGCGCGACGCCATCCCGCACACCACCGTGCTCACCCAGAAAGAGATCCGCGACTCGCAGGCCGTCGACCTGCCCAGCCTGCTGCGCAGCGAGGCCGGGTTCGAGATGGCGCAGACCGGCGGCGTCGGCTCGGTGCCTTCGCCGCTCGCGCTGCGCGGCAGCACCAGCGCCCGCACCCTGGTGCTGATCGACGGCGTGCGCATCGAGGACGCCGGCTTCAGCTCGACCGCGCTCCAGCACATCATGCTCGACCAGGTCGAGCGGGTGGAGATCGTGCGCGGCAACGTCTCCAGCCTGTACGGCTCGAACGCGGTCGGCGGGGTGATCCAGGTGTTCACCAAGCGGGGCCAGGGCGAGCCCGCGCCGTCGGTCTCGGTGATGGCCGGCTCGCGCAATACCTCCGACGTGCACGTCGGCTACGGCGGTGAGGCCGGCAGCACGCGCTTCAGCCTGTCGGCGTCGCGCTTCGACACCAAGGGCTTCTCGGCGATCGACCCGGCGGCGGCGCCGCTCGCCAATCCCGACCCGGACGGCTATCGCAACCAGGGCCTGTCGTTCAGCGCTTCGCACAAGCTGAATGCGGCGCACGAGTTCGGGGTGGCGGTGCTCAACACCGAGGCCTGGCTCGACTACGACCAGCCGATCTTTACCGTGCCGAGCGACGTGCAGCGCTCGAACCAGGAAATGTCGATGCTGCAGGGTTGGTGGGAGGCGCGCTTCGTCGAGCAATGGAAGTCGCGCGTCACCGTGGCGGAGAACAAGGACCACCGCACCGACACCCTCAACGGCAGCTTTTTCAGCAAATCCAACACCCGCACCCGCCAGCTGCTCTGGGACAACGAGGTGCGCCTTTCGCCGCCCCACGCGATTACCGTCGGCCTCGAAGGGCGCAACCAGACGCTGGATAGCGGCTCGGTCTTCGGCAGCGATCCGTTGCGCGAGCGCGACGTGAGCGCCGGGCGCATCGGCTACCTCGGGCGCATCGGCGACCACATGCTGCAGGCGAACTACCGCTACGAGGATTACAGCGACTTCGGTGCCGAAGGCACCTACTACCTCGGCTATGGCTACGACCTGATCAGCGCCTGGCGTTTCACGCTGAGCCACGCCACCGCGTTCCGCGCGCCCACCTTCCTCGACCTCGACCCGGTGTTCGGCAACCCGAACCTGCAGCCGGAGCGCTCGAAGACCAACGAGATCGGCGTGCAATGGGCAAGCGGGCCGCACCGCCTGCGCGTGGTGTACTTCGACACCGAGTACCAGGACGCCATCGTGCTCGACAACCTGTTCATCCCGCAGAACGTGCAGACCGCGTCGAACCAGGGCGTCGAGACCAGCTACAGCGGCGTGCTGTTCGGCATCGACCTGCGCGCTTCGCTTACCTTCCAGGACCCGGTGGAGCAGGACCGCACCAACTCACCGCAGCAGCAGGCGCTGCGCCGCGCCAAGACCCTGGCGGCCTTGTCCGCGTTCAAGAACTTCGGCGCGCTGCGGCTCGGCGGCGACTGGCGCTACAGCGGCGAGCGGCGCGACCAGAGCATCACCGACTCGACGGTGACGGTGTTCGAGCCGGCGTACTCGGTGCTCAACCTGATGGCGCGCTACCAGTTGAGCAAGAACATCTGGTTCGGCGCGCGGCTGGAGAATGCGCTCGACGAAGACTACCGGCTGGTCAGCGGCTACAACACCGCCGGGCGCGGCTTGTTCATCACCGCCGGGTGGCAGCCTTGACGCGCGCCTGCTCGATGCGCTCGCAAAGCAGGCGCGTGGCGGCGATCGCGCGCGGGCCGTGCCGGTGCATCTCGTTCGTCGGCACGGCGTAGAGGTTGCCGAGCTCGACCGCGAACAGGCCCGGGAAGCGCCGCCAGTACGCTTCCCAGCTCCTGTCCGCCGGGTCGGGGCGCGCGGTGATGATCGCCATCGGGTCGGCGGCCACCACGCTCTCGAGGTTGACCACCGGCGCCATCACGGTCGAGCCGGCGAAGATGTTGCGTCCTCCGCACAGGTCGATCGCGTCGGACACGAACTGGCCGCCGCCGACCGTCATCAGCGGTTTCTCCGAGATCTGATAGAAGATCGTCACCGTGCGACGCGGGCCATATTCGGCTTCGAGCCGCAAGATCTCCGCGCGCAGGGAGCGTGCGAGCGGCCTGGCGGTGGCATCGGTGCCGGCGAGCTCGCCGAGCGCCTCGATCATCCCCGGAATCTGCGCCAGGCGCCGCGGCTCGCTGTAGAACACCGGGATGCCGAGAGACTCGAGCCGAACGAGGGCCGGCGCGGTGGCTTCCAGCTTCCAGGCCACCACCAGGTCGGGCTTGAGCGCGATCACGGCCTCGAGGTTCACCGTGCCCGAGCTCGCCACGCGCGGCAGCTTCTTCGCCTCCTCGGGATAGTCGCTGTATTCCGAGGCGCCGACGATCCTGTCGCCCGCGCCCGCGGCGAACAGCTGCTCGGTCACGTGCGGAGCCAGGCTGACGATGCGCTGCGCAGGCGCCTTCAGCGTTACGCGGCGACCGTCGCTGTCGACCGCGGACACGGCAAATGCCGTGGTACTGATCAACAATGCTAGTAACGCCATGAATCGCACGTCGCAATTTTACCGAGCCTCGCGCACGCTCATGATCCAGGGCACTTGCTCGGGCGCCGGTAAAAGCACGCTGGTCGCAGGGCTTTGCCGCGTGCTTGCGCGCCAGGGCCTGAAGGCAGCGCCGTTCAAGCCGCAGAACATGTCGCTCAACAGCGCGGTCGCCGCCGACGGCGGCGAAATCGCCCGCGCGCAGGCGCTGCAGGCACAGGCGGCGCGGGTGCCGGCGCTGGTGGACATGAACCCGGTGCTGCTCAAGCCGTCGAGCGATACCCGCGCGCAGGTGGTGGTCGCGGGCAAGCCGTTCGCCGAGCTGGAGGCCGGACGCTACCAGGACCTGAAAGGCAAATTGTTGTCAGAAGTGCTGGCCGCGTTCGGCCGGCTGCACGGCAAGTTCGACGCGGTGATCGTGGAAGGCGCGGGCAGCCCGGCGGAAGTGAACCTGCGGGCGAACGACATCGCCAACATGGGCTTCGCCGAAGCCGCCGATTGCCCCGTAATCCTGGTCGCCGACATCGACCGCGGCGGCGCGCTCGCGCATGTGATCGGCACGCTCGCTTGCCTGAGCGAGTCCGAGCGCGGCCGCGTCGAGGGCATCGTGATCAACCGCTTCCGCGGCGATCAAGCGTTGCTCGACCCGGGGCTGGAGTGGCTCGAGCGCGAGTGCGGCAAGCCGATTTTGGGTGTGCTGCCGTACTTGAACGGCTTGGTACTCGACGCTGAAGACGCGTTGCCAGAAACAAAACCAAAAATGGGGACGTACCCCATTTTTCGCATTGCCGTCCCTGTGTACCCCCGAATCAGCAACCACACCGACTTCGACGCGCTCAGGCTCAACCCTGCGGTCGAGCTCGTTTTGGTGGGCCCGGGCGATGCGCTGCCGCCCGCCGACCTGTTGATCCTGCCGGGCAGCAAGAACGTGCGTGCCGATCTCGAGTTCCTGCGCGCGCAGGGATGGGCCGACGCGATCCTGCGCCACGTGCGCTACGGCGGCCGGGTGATCGGCATCTGCGGCGGCATGCAAATGCTCGGCACGCGCATCGACGACCCGCACGGCGTGGAAGGGCCCGCGGGTTCGAGCGAAGGGCTCGGCTTGCTCGAGCTGCAGACCGTCCTCCAGCAGGAAAAGCATCTGCGCAATGTCGAGGGCGAGGTCCTGGGCGCGCGGTTCAGCGGCTACGAGATCCACATGGGCGCCTCGCAAGGGGAAGTCGCGTCCGCCGACGGCCGGATCTTCGGCACCTACGTGCACGGCATCTTCGATGCGCCGGCCGCGTGCGCGGCGCTGCTGGAATGGGCAGGCATGAAGGGCGCCCGGGGCGTCGATCTCGCGGCGCTGCGCGAGGCGAGCCTGGAGCGCCTCGCTGACTGCGTCGAAGAAAAGCTCGAAACCGGGGCATTGCGTAAGATCGCGGGATGGTGAGGGATGCCGTCCCGCTCGAAGAATGCGGGCGCGCGCTGGTGGTCAAGCTGCGCCACCACGGCGACGTGCTGCTCGCGTCGCCCGTCGTTTCCCTGCTCAAGGCGCGCGCGCCGAGCCTCGAGGTCGATGCGCTGGTGTACGACGACACGCGTCCGATGCTGGAAGGACACCCGGCGCTGTCGCAGCTCTTCTTCGTCGGGCGCAAGTGGCGCGAACGGAGCGCGTTGTCGCGCCTTTCCCTGGAAAACCATCTGCTGAAAAGCCTGAGGGCGCGCCGCTACGACCTGATCGTGCATCTGTCGGAGCAGCCGCGCGGCGCCTGGCTGACGCGCCTGCTCGGCGCCCGCTACAGCGTGGCGCCGGCGATGCCGGGCCGCGGCAAGTTCTGGAAGAAGAGCTTCACGCATCTCTATCCGCTGGTCGCGGGCAACCGCCGCCACCAGGTCGAGCTGAACCTCGACGCGCTGCGCCGCATCGGCGTGCAGCCGGGGCCAAATGAGCGCAAGGTGACGTTCGTGCCCGGGCCGGACGCCGAGCGCCGCATCGACCAGCTCGTGGGCGCGGAGCCTTTCATTCACCTGCATCCGGCGTCCCGCTGGACCTTCAAGTGCTGGCCCGCGGAACAGAATGCCCAGCTGATCGATCGCCTGGCAGTCGACGGGCATCGGGTGGTGATCACGGCGGCTCCGGATGAAGTGGCCTTCGTGCAGCGGATCGTCGACCAGGCAAACGCCAAGACCCAGAACCTCGCCGGCCAGCTCACCATCAAGGAGCTCGGCGCACTGACCGCGCGCGCGAAGCTCTTCATCGGCGTGGATTCGATGCCAATGCATCTCGCCGCGGCGATGGGCACGCCCACGCTCGCCCTGTTCGGGCCGAGCGGCGAAATCGAGTGGGGGCCGTGGAACGTCGAGCGCCGCGTGGTCACCACCACGCACACCTGCCGCCCGTGCGGGCAGGACGGCTGCGGCGGCGGCAAGGTGTCCGAGTGCCTCACCTTCCTGCCGCTCGATCCGGTGCACGCCGCCGCGCGCGAGCTGCTCGCGAAGTGAAGGTGGCCATCGTGCGCCAGCGCTACAGCCCGTACGGCGGAGCCGAGCGCTTCGTCGCCCGTGCGCTGCCGGCGCTGGAACGCGCCAACACCGAAATTACCTTGATATCGCGCAAGGAGACTGGCTGGGGGGCACGTCGCTTCCTGAGAGTGGACCCCTTCCATGTCGGCAATCTGTGGCGCGACTGGTCGTTCGCGCGCGCCGCGCGCCGCGCCTGGCAGCGCGAGCATTTCGACGTGGTGCAATCGCACGAGCGCATCCCGGGATGCGACGTCTATCGCGCGGGCGACGGCGTGCACCGGCGCTGGCTCGAGCTGCGGCGCGCGGCGGCGACGCCGCTCGAGCGCGCGGGCATGGCGCTCAATCCGTACCACCACTATGTGTGCAGCGCCGAGAAGCGCATGTTCGAGCACCCGCGCCTGCGCGCGGTGATCTGCAATTCGAAGATGGTGCGCGAGGAGATCCAGCGCGACTTCCGCGTCGCGCCGGAGAAGCTGCACGTGATCTACAACGGCGTGGACCTCGAGCATTTTCATCCGCGCCAGCGCGAGCAGCTGCGCGCCGCCGCGCGCGCGGAGCTCGGCTGCAGCGCGAGCGACACGGTGTTCGCGTTCGTCGGCTCGGGCTTTTCGCGCAAGGGACTCGACGCTGCGGTGGCGGCGATCGAGCAGACTCCGTATTGGCTCGTCGTAGTGGGTAAAGACAAATACACTGGAAAAACCCCGGATCGAGTGCGTTTCCTGGGCGGCAAGGAGGACGTACGGCCTTACTATGCGGCGGCGGACTGTTTCCTGCTGCCCAGCCGCTACGATCCGTTTCCGAATACCGCGCTGGAAGCGCTGGCCATGGGGCTGCCGGCGATCGTGAGTGCGCGCTGCGGCGCGGCGGAGGTGATCGAGCCGGGCGTCAACGGCTGGGTCTGCCAGCCCGACGATGTCTCCGGCATCGCACGGCAGATGCAGGAAGCGGACGCGGCCATCCGCGCCGGCAAGCCGATGGGCAAGGCCGCGCGCGCGACGGCGGAGCGCTTCGGCTTCGACGCGATGGCGAAACAACTGGTGGAGCTGTACAGCAAGCTGAAATGATCAACAGCAAAGATCTCTATCTGCGCCTCCTGTCGTACGTGCGCCCGTACGCGAAGGTGTTCGGGCTCGCGGTGCTCGGCATGGTGCTCACGGCGGCGACCGAGCCGCTGTTTCCCGCCCTGATCAGGCCGCTGCTCGACCAGGGCTTCGTGCCGGCGGCCCAGCGCACCTGGGATCCCGCCATCTTCGCCGCGGCCATCATCGCGATCTTCCTGGTGCGCGGCATCCTCACGTTCGGGACCAGCTACTGCATGACCTGGGTGGCGCAAAAGCTGGTGCTCGACCTGCGCAACGCGATGTTCGGCCGGCTGGTGCGCTTCCCGGCGAAGTATTTCAACGACAACAGCTCGGGCAAGCTGCTGTCCAAGGTCGCCTACGACGTCACCGGCGTGACCGACGCGGCGACCAGCGCGCTCACCGTCCTGATCAAGGACTCGATCGTGATCGTGCTGCTGCTTGCATATCTCTTCTATCTGAACTGGAAGCTCACGCTGATCGCGTTCGTGGTCGGGCCGCCGATCGCCTACACGGTGCGCATCATCTCGAAGCGCCTGCGGCGCGTGTCGCGCGAGGCGCTGACTGCGCAGGGCGACCTGGTGCATGTGCTGCAGGAGACCATCGACTGCCACAAGGTGGTCAAGGTGTTCGGCGGCCAGGACTACGAGACCCGGCGCTTCCACAAGAGCGCGCAGGTGCTGCGCGGCAGGTTCATGCGCATCAATGTCTCGGCCGCGCTCACCACGCCGATCACGCACACGCTGGCCGCCTTTGCCATCGCCATCATCATCTACATCGCGCTGCAGGATTCGCTCGCGGGCCGCACCACGGTCGGCGAGTTCGCCTCGTTCCTCACCGCGATGCTGATGCTGCTCGCACCCCTCAAGCACCTGAGCGAGATCAACAACTCGCTGCAGCGCGGACTGGCCGCGGCGGAAAGCGTGTTCGGTGTGATCGACGCGCCAATGGAGCAGGACGACGGCAAGGTCAAGGTGGGCCGGGTGCAGGGAGAGATCGTGTTCGAAAAGGTTTCGCTCACCTACCCGGAGCGCACCGAGCCCGCGCTGGCCGAGATCGACCTGCGCGTGCGTCCCGGCGAGACGGTGGCGCTGGTCGGCGGCTCGGGCGGCGGCAAGACCACGCTCGTCAACCTGCTGCCGCGCTTCTATTCGCCCAGCTCGGGACGCGTGCTGCTCGACGGCCACGACCTGCAGAGCCTGACGCTCGACAGCCTGCGCGCCAACGTCGCGCTCGTCAGCCAGGAGATCGTGCTGTTCAACGACTCGATCTACGCCAACATCGCTTACGGCGGCATGGGCGGCGCGCCGGAGAAGGACGTGATCGCCGCGGCCGAGGCGGCGCACGCGATGGCCTTCATCAACGAGACGCCGGAGGGCCTGAACACGCTGATCGGCGAGAACGGCCTGCGCCTGTCGGGCGGCCAGCGCCAGCGCCTGGCGATCGCGCGCGCCATCCTCAAGAACGCGCCGGTGCTGATCCTTGACGAGGCCACCTCGGCGCTCGATTCGGAATCGGAGCGCCAGGTGCAGGCTGCGCTCGACGCGCTCATGCGCGGGCGCACCACCATCGTCATCGCGCACCGCCTGTCGACCATCGAGAATGCCGACCGCATCGTGGTGCTCGAGCGCGGGCGCATCGTCGAGAGCGGCGCGCACGCCGAGCTGCTCGCGCGCGACGGCGTCTACGCCAAGCTCTACCGGATCCAGTACGCCGCGGAGCGCGCCGCGGCGTGAGAAAACTCTCCATCGTCCACACCGAGGCGTCGCTCGGCTGGGGCGGTCAGGAGATCCGCATCCTGTCCGAGTCGCAGGGGATGATCCGCCGCGGGCATGACGTGAAGCTGCTGTGCCCGCCGGAGGCGCGCATCTTCACGGAGGCGCGCGGCTACGGCGTGCCGGCGATCGCGTTGCCGATCGGCCGCAAGCGGCCGGTCGGCGTGAAGGTCCTGTACGCGTGGCTCAAGGGCCATCACTGCAACGTGGTTTCCACCCACAGCTCGACCGACTCATGGCTCGCGGCGTTCGCCTTGCTGGCGATGGGCCGGCCGATTCCGACCGTGCGCACGCGCCATATCTCCGCGCCGGTACCGCGCAACGCGCCGACGCGCTGGTTGTACACGCGCGCCACCGCACGCATCGTCACCACCGGCGAGGCGCTGAAAAAGGAGCTGGTCGAGCGCAACGGCTTCCCCGCGCAGCGCATCGACTCGGTGCCGACCGGCATCGACACCGCGCGCTTTCGTCCCGGCGATCGCAACGCGATGCGCGCGAAGCTCAACCTGCCGCTCGAGCGCAAGCTGGTCGGGATCATCGCCACGCTGCGCAGCTGGAAGGGCCACAAGTTCCTGATCGAGGCGCTGCCGCCGGACGCGCACCTGGTGATCGTCGGCGATGGGCCGATGCGGGCGGTGTTGGAGGATCTGGTGAGTCAAAGGGGATTGCGGGAGCGCGCGACCTTCGCCGGCAATCAGTCGGACGTTGTGCCCTGGCTGCAGGCGCTGGATGTGTTCGCGCTGCCGTCCTATGCCAACGAAGGCGTGCCGCAGGCGCTGATCCAGGCCATGCTGGTCGGACTGCCCTGCGTCACCACCAGCGTGGGCGGCATTCCCGAGCTGGCAATCCACGAACAGACGGCACTGGTCGTGCCGACGGAAGACGCGAAATCCCTGGGGCATGCGGTTCAACGCTTGCTGACAGACACCGCGCTCGCGCGGCGGCTTGGCGACGCAGCGCGTGCGCACGCTGCCGCGAACTTCTCCTACCAGGGCATGCTGGACCGGATGGAAGAAATCTACCGGCAGGTCGCACGCTAGAATCGCCCAGAATGCTCCTGGTCACTGGCGGCGCAGGCTTCATTGGCTCGAACTTCGTCCTGTCGACCATCGCGGCGACGGGCGAGCCGATCGTCAACCTGGACAAGCTCACCTACGCCGGCAACCTGCGCAACCTCGAAGCGCTGGGCGACGATGCGCGCCACGTCTTCGTGCAGGGAGACATCGCCGACCGTGCGCTGGTGCGCGGCCTGCTGCAGAAGCACAAGCCGCGCGCCATCGTGCACCTGGCGGCGGAGAGCCACGTCGACCGCTCGATCGCCGGGCCGGCGGCTTTCGTCCAGACCAACGTGGTGGGAACCCTCGCGCTGCTCGAAGAAGCGCGCGCGTATTCAAATGAAGTGCGCTTCCTGCACGTCTCGACCGACGAGGTGTACGGTTCGCTGGGACCCTCGGATCCTGCGTTCACGGAAAGCACGCCGTACGCGCCCAACAGCCCGTACGCCGCGTCGAAGGCGGCGGCCGATCATCTGGTGCGCGCGTTCCACCACACCTATGGGCTGCCGACGCTGACGACGAACTGCTCCAACAATTACGGCCCGCACCAGTTTCCGGAGAAGCTCATCCCGGTGATCATCGGCAGCGCGCTCGCCGGCAGACCGCTGCCGGTTTATGGCGACGGCAAGAATGTGCGCGATTGGCTGTACGTGCTGGACCACTGCGAGGCGTTGCGCGTGGTGCTGGAACGCGGACGTCCCGGCGAGACTTACAACATCGGGGGCAACGCCGAGCATGCGAACATCGACCTGGTGAAGACGATTTGCTCGCTGCTCGACAAGGCGCTGCCGCGCAAGGGCGGCAAGTACGCGGAGCTCATTACGTTCGTCAAGGACCGGCCGGGCCACGACCGGCGCTACGCCATCGACGCTTCCAAGATCACGCGCGAGCTCGGCTGGCGCCCGCGCGAGGACTTCGACTCCGGCCTGGCGAAGACCGTGCGCTGGTACGTCGACAACCAAGCGAAAGCGTTCGCCGCGTGAAGGGCATCGTTCTCGCCGGCGGCTCGGGCACGCGCCTTTATCCCGTCACGCAGGTGCTTTCGAAGCAGCTGCTGCCGGTGTACGACAAGCCCATGGTGTATTACCCGCTGTCGACGCTGATGCTCGCCGGCATCCGCGACATCCTGCTGATCTCCACGCCGCAGGACACACCGCGCTTCGAGGCCCTGATCGGCGATGGCAGCCGCTGGGGAATCCAGGTTCAGTACGCGGTCCAGCCGAAGCCCGAAGGCATTGCGCAGGCGTTCATCGTGGGGCGCGAATTCATCGGCCGCGAGCGCGTCGCGCTCGTGCTCGGCGACAACATCTTCCATGGCGAGGCGCTGACGCGGTTGCTGCAGCGTTCCGCCGCGCGCGAGCGCGGGGCCACAGTATTCGCCTATCCGGTGAAGGACCCCGAGCGCTACGGGGTGATCGAGTTCGACGCCCAAGGCAAGGCGTTACGCATCGAGGAGAAGCCGGCGCGGCCCGCCTCCGCCTACGCGGTCACTGGGTTGTACTTCTACGACAACCGCGTGGTCGAGATCGCCGCCGGGCTGAAGCCGTCGAAGCGCGGCGAGCTCGAGATCACCGACGTCAACCGCGCCTATCTCGAGCGCGGCGAGCTCGAGGCGGTGCCCCTCGGCCGTGGCATGGCCTGGCTCGATACCGGAACGCACGAGGCGCTGCTCGAAGCCTCGCACTTCATCGAAACCATGGAGCGCCGCCAGGGTCTGAAGATCTCGTGCCCGGAAGAGATCGCCTACCGCATGGGCTTCATTGATGCGGCGCAGCTCGAAGCGCTTGCGCAGGCGCTCGCGCGCAGCACCTACGGCGACTACCTGCGTCGCGTGCTCACGGACCGGCTGATGTCGTGAAGGCCCACGCCACGGAAATTCCCGAGGTCATGCTGCTCGAGCCGCGCGTGTTCCAGGATGAGCGGGGATTCTTCCTGGAGAGCTATAACCAACGCGCTTTCCGGGACGTCACCGGAGTCGACGTGGAGTTCGTCCAGGACAATCAGTCCTTCTCCGTGCGCAACGTTCTGCGCGGGCTGCATTACCAGATCAAGCAGGCGCAGGGAAAACTGGTCCAGGTGATGGCGGGCGAGATCTTCGACGTGGCGCTTGATGTGCGGCGCAGCTCACCGACCTGCGGCCGGTCGGTCGGCGCTCGGCTCAGCGGTGCGAGCCACGACATGCTCTGGATACCGCCCGGGTTCGCGCACGGGTATCTGGTGCTGTCCGACCATGCCATCGTCTACTACAAGACGACTGATTTCTACGCGCCAACCTACGAGCGCACCATCCGCTGGAACGATCCCGCGCTCGCCATCCGCTGGCCGCTGCAGGGCGAGCCGATCGTGAGCGACAAGGACCGGCGCGGGACCGCTTTCGGCTCGGCCGATCTGTTCGATTGAGGATCCTGCTCATCGGGCGCAACGGCCAGGTCGGCTGGGAGCTCGGTGCCGCGCTGCCGGCGCTGGGTGAAGTCGTCGCCGCCGACCGCTCGGCGCTCGATCTCGCCGACGCGGACGCGATCCGCCGTGCGGTGCGCGACGCCCGCCCGCAGATCATCGTCAACGCCGCGGCCTACACCGCGGTCGACAAGGCGGAATCCGAGCGCATGCTCGCGACGCGCGTCAACGCGCAGGCGCCCGGCGTGCTCGGTGAAGAGGCGAAGCGTCTCGGCGCGCTGCTGGTGCATTATTCGACCGACTACGTGTTCGACGGCGCCCGGCGCTTGCCGTATGCGGAGACCGATGCGCCCGCCCCGCTCAGCCACTATGCCCTCACCAAGCTGGAGGGCGAGCGCGCCATTGCCGCGAGCGGCTGCCGCCACCTGATTTTGCGCACCAGCTGGGTGTACGGCCCGCGCGCCGCGAACTTCTACCAGATCATCCGCCGCAAGGCCGAAGCGAACGAGCCGATGCTCATGGTGGACGACCAGACCAGCGTGCCGACGCCGGCCGCGTTCGTCGCCGCGCAGACGGTGGCGCTGCTCGCGAAGAACGCGAGCGGGTTACTGCACCTGGTGCCCTCGGGCGAGGCGACGCGCTACGACTTCGCGC
>Ga0207675_100001740_pt1 | contig 21802 bp, 26 predicted proteins | sample KBSSwiS42_FD_184305 | JGI IMG/M metagenome (GOLD analysis project Ga0207675, IMG submission 184305) | Switchgrass rhizosphere microbial communities from Kellogg Biological Station, Michigan, USA - KBS Switchgrass S4-2 (SPAdes) (version 2) | ecosystem: Host-associated > Plants > Roots >...
AACCTGGCCCACATCGGCGGGTTCCTGGCCGGGCTGACGGCCATGGGCCTGTACGACGCGGTCGCGCCGAGCAACCGCGGCCTCAGGGCGGCCGCCCTGGCCGTGCCCTTCCTGGCCGGGGTCGTGCTGGCCGTGCTCGGGGTGGCCAACTACCCGCCCGGCAGCGGCCTCACGTGCGTGGGGGCTTGAGCGACCCGTCGCCGGCGTCGACCGGCTCCTGGTCGGCCCGGGTCCTGAGATAGAGGGCGTTGCACATGCCGATCAGGTAGGGGTCGGCCAGGGCGAGCAGGATCGACAGCACGGCCAGGACCCAGAACTCGACCACCAGGCTGGCCAGGACCAGCCCGCTGGCCTGGAGCAGCCCGATGAGCAGGCACAGCGGGAAGTGGGCCGAGGCCACCCGGTGGGAGACGCTGGCCGCCTGCCGGACCTTGCGCTCGCCGCCGAGCACGACCCGCTGCATCAGCACGGCCAGGAAGGCGAAGGCGAACCCGAACAGCGGCCACAGCCCGATGGCCAGCTTGGTCTGCTCGGACTCTGGCAGCGGCCCGCTCTCGCGCGACCCGAACAGCAGCAGCCCCACCGTCAGCGCCGCCAGCAGGTAGAAGGCGCGTAGCAGACCAGCCCGGACGCCGGGGCCGATGGTGCGGCGCATGGTGGCCAGGGCCGCCGCCGCCGGCGTGGGCGAGGGCGCCGGGTCGATGGCGCTGGCCAGCCAGGACACCAGGAACAGCTCGACCAGCAGCCCGGCGGCCAGCAGGACAACGGCCAGGGGCACGGCCACCAGTGGTTCGTCGGGCTCGAGGAACACGGGCAGCCCGCCAACGACCACCGCGAGAACGGCGGCCAGGGGCCGGCGCCGGTACTGGCGCCAGGCGTCACGGAGGACGGCGACGAACATGAGGGGGCCTATCCTACGGGTATGACCACCGCCGCCGAGCTGCCCCGGCTGACCTCTCTCTCGCACGGGGCCGGCTGCGCCTGCAAGCTGCCCCTGGCCACCCTGGAGCGGCTGATGGCCAGCGTCGGCCAGGGGCTGGGCGGCGCGGCCGACGCCAACCTGCTCGTCGGGGCGGCCGAGGGCGACGACGCGGCCGTGCTCCGGCTGGACGACGAGCGGGCCCTGGTGCTGACCACCGACTTCTTCACCCCCATCGTCGACGACGCCCGCGACTGGGGCCGGATCGCCGCCGCCAACGCCCTCTCCGACGTCTACGCCATGGGGGGCCGGCCCCTGATCGCCCTCAACCTGACCGCCTGGCCGGCCGACCTGCCGGTGGAGCTGCTCGCCGAGGTGCTGCGGGGCGGGGCCGAGGTGGCCGGCCAGGCCGGCTGCCCGGTGGTGGGCGGCCACTCGATCGACGACCCGGAGCCCAAGTACGGCCTGGCCGTGGTCGGGCTGGCCGACCCGGCCCGGCTGCTGACCATCGCCCGGGCCCGCCCCGGGGACCGGCTGGTGCTGACCAAGCCGCTCGGCACCGGGGTGGTGGCCACCGCGGTCAAGCGGGGCCACCCCGACCCGGCCACGGTCGCGGCCGCGGTCGCCGCCATGACCACCCTGAACCGCGACGCCGCCGAGGCCGCCCTGGCCGCCGGGGTCGAGGCGGCCACCGACGTGACCGGGTTCGGGCTGCTCGGCCACCTCCACCGGATGCTGCGGGCCAGCGGGGTGTCCGGGCAGCTCCACGCCGCCCGGGTGCCGTTCCTGCCCGGGGCGGCCGAGCTGGCCGGAGCCGGGTTCGTCTCCGGCGGCACCCGCAACAACGAGGCCTACCTGCGTGACCACGTCCAGCTGGAGCAGGGCCTGCCCGCGGTGGTGGCCACCCTGCTGCACGACGCCCAGACCTCGGGCGGCCTGCTGCTGGCGGTGGCCCCCGAGCGGCTCGGCGGCCTGGTCGCCGACCTCCGCGGCCGGGGGATCGAGCCGGCGGTGATCGGCCGTGTGCTGGACGGCCCCCCCGGGCGGATCGGGGTGCGGCGGCTGCCGTCCGGCTGACGGCCGAGGGCGGTCATGGTCGGGGGCCAGCCCCGGCTGCTACCCTCGGTCACCAGGAGGAAAGGCGATGCTGCGGATCGACGACGACCAGTACCAGGCCCTGGTGGCGCACGCCAGGGCCGAGTACCCGAACGAGGCCTGCGCGCTGCTTGGCGGCCGCGACGCGTCGGTCGAGCGCGTCTACGCCCTGCCCAACGCCGAGGCCAGCCCGACCTTCTACGTGGTCGAGCCCAAGGCCCAGCTGCGGGCCATGACCGAGATGGACGACCTCGGCCTCGACCTGGTCGGGATCTTCCACTCGCACGTGGCCACCGAGGCCTACCCCTCCCGCACCGACGTCGAGCTGGCCGCCTACCCCGACGCGGCCTACCTGATCCTCTCCCTGGCCGACCAGGACGCGCCCGTGCTGCGGGCCTTCCGCATCCGGGACGGCCGGGTCGACGAGGAGGAGCTGGAGCGGCGGACCGCCGGGGTGGCCGGATGAGGCCGCCCGCCGATGGCCTGGCCTGCCCGGTCTGGCACCGGCAGGGCCCGGCCGCCCGCTACGGCCGATGTCGGTCCCGGCCGTCCACCGGCGCCTGAGCACCGGCGCCCCCCGTGCTCCCGCTCCACGCGAACCCGCTTTCAGGAGGCCTTGATGGCCGTTGAAGTCCGTATCCCGACGATCCTGCGCAAGCACACCGGCGGCGAGAAGGCCGTGGAGGCCGACGGCGACACCGTCCGTGACCTGCTCGGCGACCTCGACCGCCGCTACCCGGGGATCGCCGGGTCGCTGCTCAACCAGGACGGCTCCCTGCACCGCTTCGTCAACGTCTACGTCAACGACGAGGACGTCCGGTTCCTGGGCGCGCTCGACGCCAAGCTGGCCGACGGCGACGTGGTCGCGATCCTCCCCGCGGTCGCCGGCGGGGGGAAGGGCTAGGCGAGCGATGCGGCACGAGGACCTGGCCGACGCCATCGGCAACACCCCCCTGGTCGGGCTGCCTCGGCTGTCGCCCCGGTCCGGCGTGCGCCTCTGGGCCAAGCTGGAGGGCAACAACCCGACCGGCAGCGTCAAGGACCGGATCGCCAGGGCGATGGTCGACGACGCCGAGAAGTCCGGGAAGCTGGCCCCGGGCGCGACCCTGGTCGAGCCGTCCAGCGGCAACACCGGCATCGCCCTGGCCCTGGTGGCCCGGGTCCGGGGCTACCGGCTGGTCGTGGTCATGCCCGAGAACACCTCGGCCGAGCGCCGCCAGCTGCTGGAGCTGTACGGGGCCGAGGTGGTCAGCTCGCCCGCCCCCGGCGGCTCCAACGGGGCCATCGCCCGGGCCGAGGAGCTGGCCGCCGAGCACCCCGACTGGGTCATGCTCTACCAGTACGGCAACCCGGCCAACGTCACCGCCCACTACGAGACCACCGGCCCCGAGATCTGGCGCGACCTGCCCGAGGTGACCCACTTCGTGGCCGGCCTCGGCACCAGCGGCACCCTGGTCGGGGTCGGGCGCTACCTCAAGGAGCAGAACCCGGGAGTTCAGGTGGTCGCGGCCGAGCCCGAGTACGGCGACCTCGTCTACGGGCTGCGCAACCTGGACGAGGGGTTCGTGCCCCCGATCTTCGAGGAGGGCGTGCTCGACCGGCGCATCAAGGTCGGCTCGCACGACGCCCTGGCCAGGACCAGGCAGCTGGCCGCGACCGAGGGGGTGTTCGCCGGCATCTCCACCGGGGCCATCCTGCACGTCGCCCTGCGGGTGGCCGAGCGGCTGGAGCAGGCCGAGATCGTCGTCCTGGCCCCCGACGGCGGCTGGAAGTACCTCTCCACCGGGGCCTACGGCGCCGACCCGGTGGCCGCCGAGGCCGGCCTCCGGGGCCAGCTCTGGGCCTGACGGCCGGGCGGCTCGCCCGGCTGCGGTATCGTCCCGGCATGGACGCGCGACCCATCGGCATCTTCGACTCCGGGGTAGGCGGGCTGACCGTCGCCCGGGCGGTGATCGATCTCCTCCCGCACGAGTCGGTGATCTACTTCGGGGACACGGCCCGGTTCCCCTACGGGCCCCGGTCCCAGGCCCAGGTACGGACCTTCGCCGAAGAGATCATGGACCTGCTGGTGGCCGAGGACGTGAAGCTGGCCGTGGTCGCCTGCAACAGCGCCTCGGCGGCCGCCTTCGACGAGCTCAAGGCCGCCTACCCGCTGCCGGTGGTCGAGGTGATCGAGCCGGCCGTGCGGGCGGCGGTGCGCCTCACCCGCAACCGCACGGTGGGCCTGATCGGCACCGAGGGCACGATCCGCTCCGGCCGCTACCGCGAGGCCATCGAGGAGACCCACGAGAACGTCACCCTGGTCGCCCAGGCCTGCCCCCGGTTCGTCGAGTACGTGGAGCGGGGCGAGACCACCGGCCCGGAGATCCTCGAGCTGGCCCGCGGCTACCTGGCCCCGCTGCTGGCCGCCGAGGTCGACACCCTGATCCTCGGCTGCACCCACTACCCGCTGCTCACCGGGGTCATCGGCTACCTGGTCGGCCCGGACGTGTTCCTGGTCAACTCGGCCGAGTGGACCGCCCGCAGCGTCTTCGCCGAGCTGACCAGGGCCGACCTGCACGCCCCCTACGGGGCCCGGCCGGCCCACCGGTTCCTCGCCTCCGGCGACCCCGACGAGTTCCGCCGCCTCGGGGCCCGCTTCCTCGGCCCCGAGGTCGGCCTGGTCGAGCGGCGCAGCGCGGCCGTGCCGGTCGAGGCCGAGGCATCGTGATCCAGCTCACCATCCTGGGCAGCTCCGGGACCTACCCGGCCGCCGGCCGCGCCTGCTCCGGCTACCTGCTGGAGGCGGGCTCCGGCGACCAGGCGACCCGGGTCTGGGTCGACGCCGGCCCCGGCACCCTGTCCAACCTGCTCCGGGTGGCCGAGCTGCCCACCCTTGACGCCATCTGGATCAGTCACCTGCACGTCGACCACGTCGGCGACCTGCTGGCGGCCAACTACGCCCTGCGCTACGGCGACTTCGAGCCGCCGCCGGCCCCGGTGCCGGTGTTCGGCCCCGCCGACTGGGTCAGCCACGTGCGGCCGTTCCTGTCCACCGGCGAGAGCGAGCCCATCGACGGCACCTTCGAGGTCCACGACCTGCACGACGGCGAGCAGGTCGACATCGGGCCGCTGCGGCTGGAGGCGGTGGCCACCCTCCACTCGGTGGAGACCTACGGCCTCCGGGCCAGCACCGGCGGCCGCACCCTGGCCTACTCGGCCGACTCGGGGCCGTGCGACGCCCTCGGCCGCCTGGCCGACCAGGCCGACCTGTTCGTCTGCGAGGCCGCCTGGCCAGTGTCGCCGAAGGGTGTCCCCCCGATCCACCTGACCCCCCAGCAGGCCGGGGAGTGCGCGGCCAAGGCCAGGGCCAGGCGGCTGCTGCTCACCCACCTGCGCCCCGGCGGCGACCCCGCGGCCGCCACCGCCCGTGCCGCCGAGGCCTTCGGCGGCCCGGTGGGCGTGGCCACCGAACTGGAGGTTCACCGCATCTGATGGCCAGAAAAGACGGTCGCGCCCCCGACCAGCTGCGCCCGGTCACGATCACCCTCGGCTGGCAGGAGACGGCCTTCGCCTCGGCGCTGGTCGAGCTGGGCCGGACCAAGGTGGTGTGCGCGGTCAGCTACGAGGACCGGGTGCCGCCGTTCCTGCGGGGCAGCGGCAAGGGCTGGGTGACCTCGGAGTACGCCATGCTCCCGGGGGCGACCGGCGAGCGGTCGGGCCGCGAGGTCTCCAAGGGCCGCCCGGGCGGCCGCACCCACGAGATCCAGCGCCTGATCGGCCGTTCCCTGCGGGCGGTCACCGACACCAAGGCGTTCGGGGAGTCGACCCTGTGGGTCGACTGCGACGTCCTCCAGGCCGACGGCGGCACCCGCTGCGCCTCCATCACCGGCGCCTGGGCGGCCCTGTTCGCGGCCAGCCACCGGCTGATGCAGGAGAAGCGGGTCAAGTCGTTCCCGCTCCGCGACCACGTGGCCGCGGTCAGCGTCGGGATGGTCGACGGCACCCCCTGCCTCGACCTGCCGTATGAGGAGGACGTGCGCGCCGAGACCGACATGAACGTGGTCATGACCGGGCTCGGCGGCCTGGTCGAGGTCCAGGGCACGGCCGAGCGGGAGCCGTTCAGCCGGGCCGAGCTGGACACCCTGCTCGACCTGGCCTCCGCCGGCATCGCGTCGCTGGTCAAGGCCCAGAAGCAGGCGCTCGGGCCGATGCTGGAGCAGGCGGCCATCCCGCCCCTGCGCCGCCTCGCCCTCGGCCCGGCCTCGCTCGACCTGGCCGACGGCCGCGCCGGCTAGTGCCGATTCACCGGGGCACCCCTCCGGGGTTCCCCGGACCCCTCCGGCCGCGCCTCCTGCTGGCCAGCGCCAACCAGGGCAAGCTGCGTGAGCTGCGGACGATCCTGGACGGGTTGCCGGTGGAGCTGGTCGGCCTGGCCGAGGCCGGCCTCGGCGAGCCGCCCGAGGTGGAGGAGACCGGCGACACGTTCCTGGAGAACGCGCTGCTCAAGGGGCGGGCCTATGCCGCCTGGTCGGGGCTGGCGGCGGTCGCCGACGACTCCGGCCTCGAGGTCGACGCCCTCGGCGGCGCCCCCGGGGTCCGCTCGGCCCGCTACGCCGGCCAGAGGGCCGGCGACCAGGCCAACCTGGACAAGCTCCTGGCCGCCCTCGAGGGGGTGCCGCCGGAACGGCGCACGGCCCGGTTCCGCTGCGCCGCCGTCCTGGTCGACCCGGCGGCGGGGGAGTGGCACGCCGAGGCGGCCTGGGAAGGGCGGCTGCTGGATGCACCGCGGGGGAGCGGCGGGTTCGGCTACGACCCGGTGTTCCTGCCTGACGGCTGGGAGCTGACCAGCGCCCAGGTCGACCAGGCGACCAAGGACGCCGCCTCCCACCGCGGCAAGGCGTTCCGAGCCCTCCGCGCGGCGATCGAGGCCTGGGCCCGCGACGCGAACTAGGTTGACACCGTCTACCTGAGGGTGAGCCTGCGCTCGCTGGCCCGGCGCCTCGGCGTCTCCCACGCCGCCCCGGCCAACCACTTCCCCGACAAGGCGGCCCTCTTCACCGCCATCGCCATCGAGGGCTTCAGGCTGCTCGCCCAGGCCATCACCGACGGCGCTCGCCAGCTCGGCCCGGACGCCACCGCCGGCCAGCGGTTCCGGGCGGCCGGCCGGGCCTACACCGGCTTCGCCCTCGCCCACCCGGCCCACTTCGCGGTGATGTGGCAGCGCGACCTGCTCCATGAGGACGACCCCGAGCTCGCGGCGGCCGGCGACACCACCTTCGAGCTGCTGCTGGGTAGCGTCCGCGACATCCAGTCCGAGGGCTGGGCGGCCGGCCGCGAGCTCGGGGTCGTGGCCTACCTGGCCTGGTCGGTCGTGCATGGCCTGGCCGCCCTGTGGCTCGGCGGCTCCCTCCAGCGCAGCCAGCGCCCCTTCGAGGAGATCGCGGGCGAGGTCGGCGCCCTGCTCGGCAGCGCCCTCAGTCCCCAACCGGCTCCCGCCACCTGAGAGGAGATCCCATGCACGGCCACCACCAGCCCCGCCCAGCCCCGGTCCTCTCGCGACCGGCCGACCCAGGTGTCCGCATCGGCGATGCCGAGCGCGACCGGGTGATCGACCAGCTCGCCGACCACCACGCCGCCGGCCGCCTCACCCTCCAGGAGTTCGAGGGCCGCATGGCCTCGGCCTGGACGGCCCGGACCGGGGCTGACCTGGCCGTCCTGACCGCCGACCTATGGCCCTGCTGTGGCTGATCTGGCTGGTCACCGGGGCCAACTATCCCTGGCCCGTCTGGCCGATGCTCGGCTGGGGCATCGGGGTCGCCGGTCACCTGCGCGGCCGGGTCTCACCCCGGTAGATGCGGCGGACGATGTCCTCGATGTCGGGCTCCTCAAGGGTCAGGTCGGCGACCTCGTGCCCGGCCAGCAGCCGGGCGATCAGTTCGGCTGCGCTGACCTCGTCCCTGGCGAACTCCAGCCAGCGCCGCCGCCCCTCGGCCCGGGCCAGCACCGCCCCGGCCAGCTGGACCGGCTCGTCCTCGGCCAGGTCGACCACCAGCACCCGGGTGGTGCCATACGCGGTCCGAAGCGCCTCCACGCTCCCGTCGTAGATCAGCCGGCCGTGGTCGATGATCATCAGCCGCGAGCACAGCCGGGTGATGTCGTCCAGGTCGTGGGTGGTCAGGATCACGGTGGTGCCCTCGTCCCGGTTGAGCTCGCGCAGGAAGTCGCGCACGGCCGCCTTGGCCTCGACGTCGAGCCCGATAGTGGGCTCGTCCAGGAACAGCACCTCGGGCGATGGCAGCACGGCCGCGGCCAGCTCGGCCCGCATCCGCTGGCCCAGCGACAGCGACCGCACCGGGACGGCCAGCAGCGGCCCCAGAGCCAGCACCTCCTCAAGGCGCCGCAGCCGGGCCACCCGCTCGGCTGCCGGGATGCGGTACAGGTGCCCGACCAGCTCGAACGATTCCTCGAGGGGCAGGTCCCACCAGAGCTGGGTGCGCTGGCCGAACACCACCCCCATGCGGCGGGCCAGCCGCTTGCGCTCCCGGTAGGGGACCATCCCACAGACCTCGACCCGGCCACCGCTGGGCAGCAGGATGCCGCTCATCATCTTGACCGTGGTCGACTTGCCGGCCCCGTTCGGCCCGGCGTAGCCGACGAACTCGCCCGCCCGCACCTGGAAGTCGATCCCGGCCACCGCCTCCACCGGCCCCCGACGGGTCCGGAACCGCTTGCGCAGCCCCTCGACCTCGATCACACGGTTCGTCACGACCCGGTCCCGACGTAGTGGCGGATGCCGGCTCGCCAGGCCAACCCGCCAAGGGCCAGGAACGCCCCGGCGACCGGCGCGACCAGCCAAGCCAGCCACCCCGGCAGCCCGGGCGGCCCCTGGCGGCCCAGCACCCCGAGGGCGGGCACGTAGATGGCCAGCCCCAATGGCACCACCCACACGAACATGAACCGCAGCACCGACCCGTAGATCTGCATCGGGTAGCTGGCCAGGTACTGGCCGCCGTAGATGAAGACGTTGACGGCCTCCGAGGCCTGCACGGTCACGAAGGTGAACCCGGCGGCGGCCAGCAGCACCCCGAAGATGATCGCGGCCGCGCAGGCCACGGCCAGGGCGGCCAAGCCAGCACGCCCGGGTGTCCAGGTCACCCCGGCCCGGTCGGTCGCCCAGACGACGGTGGCCGCCCCGGCCAGCATCCGGCCCAGGAACCGGGTATCGACATAGCTGGTCACCACCCAGCCCAGCGGCGAGGCGGGGCGGGTCAGGACCTGGTCGAAGGTCCCCCGGCGGACCAGCTCCGACATCTTGTCGGCCTCCAGCGTGTCCCCGAACACCAGGGCCAGGCCCTGGGCGGTGAAGGCCAGCCCGAACAGCAGCACCACCTCGGGTGGGCGCCAGCCGCCGATCGACCCGAAGCGGTCCAGCATCAGGACCACCCCGGCGACCTCGATGGCCACGATCAGGGCGGCCGCCACGGTGCGGGCGGCCAGGTAGGCGGGCCGGCGGGCGGTGGACCGGACCGAGGCCGCGGCCAGGCGCAGGTAGACGCGGGCGTGCTCAGCCACCGTGGATCACCAGCCGACGGCTGGCCAGGGCCAGGACCAGACGACCGGCCAGCAAGAGGGTCGCCACCCAGGCGACCTGGGTGGCCAGGGCCACCCCGGCGGCGCCGGTGGCCACCCTGACCGGCGCCATCAGCAGCGGGATCAGCGGGCTCCAGTCGACCAGCGCCCGCAGCGGCGCGGGAAAGAAGTCGACCGGGACCACGAACCCCGACGCCAGCCAGAGCACCGGGAACACGAGCATGAACAGCGACCGGTAGTCGGGCGTCCAGAAGGCGGCCGAGCCGAACAGGAAGCGGAGCTGGAAGCTGACCACCGCGGCCAGGACCAGGCTGGCTCCGAGCAGGGCCAGCCCGCCCAGGGTGCCGGGCAGGCGCAGCGGCAGCAGCAGTGACGCCACTGTCAGGGTCGGGACGGTGCGGGTGGCGAGCACGCTCAGGGTCCGTCCCAGGTCGAAGACGAGCAGGCGCAGGTACGGGTCGCCCGGCCGCAGCAGCTCGGCCACGAACTCGCCCGAGCGGATGGCCTCGGCCAGCTCCCAGAACCACGGCGCCCAGACGACCGCGAACAGGCCCTCCAGCACCCACACGTAGGTGAGGGCGTCGGCCACGTCCAGCCCGGCAACCTGGTCGCGCTCCCGGTACAGGGCGTAGAAGACGGCCGTGCGTACCACACCGAAGAAGGCATTGGTGGCCAGCCCGGCCGCCAGCGCCAGGCGGTAGGAGGTCTGGCGCCGGAAGCCGGCGCGGAGCAGGGCCAGGTACGCGCGCACGGACCGCCCAGGATGGCACAGGCGCCGGGGCAGCACGACCCGGTTCCGGGCCCGCCGGTACCGTGGGGCCATGGACGGTATCCGGCTGGTCGCCAGCGACCTGGACGGCACCCTGCTCCTGCCCGACGAGACGGTCTCGGAGCGGACCCGGGCGGCCCTGGCCGCGGCCAGGGCCGCCGGCATCACGGTGGTGCTGGTGAGCGGCCGCCAGCCCCGCAGCCTCGGCCCGATCGCCGAGCGGATCGGGGTCGGGGGCATCGCCATCTGCGCCAACGGCGCGCTGGTCTGGGACCTGGACACCGGGACCATGGTCGACGCCACCCCGCTGGCCGCGGAGCTGGCCACCCGGCTGGTCCGCGCCCTGCGCGACGCCATCCCGGGGGTGCTGTTCGCGGTCGAGCTGGAGGGCGGGTTCGGCCGCGAGCCGGGCTGGGCCGAGGACCTGACCACCGTCCGGCCCGAGGGCCTGGAGGCCGACGCCCTGGAGCTGATCACTGGTCCCGTCATCAAGCTGCTGGTCCGCCACCCCACCCTGGCCTTCGCCGAGCTCGCCGAGCGGGCCCGACAGGCTGTCGGCGACGACGCCGTGGCCACCTGGGCCGGCCTGCAGCTGGTCGAGATCTCCGCCGCCGGGGTGACCAAGGCCTTCGCCCTTGAGCGGCTCTGCCGTCGCCTCGGGATCGACGCCTCCGAGGTCGTGGCCGTCGGCGACATGCCCAACGACCTGGCCATGCTGCAGTGGGCGGGCACTGCCGTGGCGGTGGCCAACGCCACCCAGGAGGTCCTTGACGCCGCCGACGAGGTGACCGCGGCCAACGTCGAGGACGGGGTGGCCCGGCTGCTGGAGCGGATCCTGGCCGCGAACGGCGCCCGGCGGCGGCCCTAGCGGGTCGCGTCCGCCGGCTCGGGGAACGGCGCCCGGAAGGTGAAGGCGTCCGCGGTCGGGCCCTTGCCGGCCAGGAGCTCGAGGCGGTCCCTGGCCTCGGCGACGGTCGGGATGGTGCCGGCCGGCACCCACCACAGAGCCAGGTAGGGGTCGGGCATGCGGTGGAACCAGGCCCGGCGGTGGCGCATCACACCCAGGTGCCGGCTGGCGTAGACGAAGGTGCGCAGCGCCTCCAGCGACGCCCAGACCGACAGGTTGACCATCACCCGGTCGTCCTCGAACGGCCGGATGGCGGTGGCGTCGCCGTCCTCGGTCTGGAGCCGCCAGACGAACCCGGGGCTCTGGTCGGCCAGGGCGTTGAGCGGCTCCAGCTGGGCCACGAACCCGGCCAGCTCGGGCCCGTCCAGCGGGGCTCGGAGGGTGGCCACGTTGACCTGGGCCAGGTGGTGGGCTGCCATGGCCTCAGCCAACCACGGCCCCCGCCTCTATGTCAATCCTGATTGTCTTTAGAAGGGCCGGCCTGGGGCCGGTCGCTCACGGCCACGCAGCAGCGGCCCGGGGCCGGGTCCATGGCGGCCCGCCCGGCCCGCTCCCCGATCCCCTCCAGCAGCCCCTCGATCAGGCACAGGTTCATGGCGCAGACCAGCACCGGGTACTCGCCGGCGAGGTTGGCGAAGGGGCAGTTGCGCAGTCGCAGCGAGGGCCCGTCGCGGTACGGCACATACCCCCTGGCCGCCAGCACAGGCTCGATCTCCGTCTCGGCGGACGCCGTCACCGCTCGCCGGCCCGCCTGCTCGCCGGCCCGCCTGGCCGCCGCCTGGAGCTCCAGGTCGGCGCCGGTCTGCTCGACCGCCTCGGCCAGCAGGTGGGCGGCCGTCTCGTAGGTCCGCGGGGGAAGGCTGGCCGCGACCTCGCCGCTGGCCCGCCGGTACAGCTTGGCCGGCCGCCCGGCGCCCGGGCCGCGCCGCGCCCCGAGCCGCCGGAAGCTCGCCTCCAGCAGCCCCGCCTCGACCAGCTTGTCCAGGTGGAAGGCGGCCAGGCCCCGCTGCACCCCGACCGCCTCGGCGGCCTGGTTGCGACTGACCTCGCCCTCGGCGCCGGCCACGTGCCCGTACAGGGCCCGGCGCACCGGGTCCCGGAGGAGCCCGATGGCGGCCAGGTCCCGGTCCGGGGGCATGGTGTCCATGGCGGCCATTGTAAAGCCGATCGACGCTGCTCTTAGAAGCGCCCGTTCGCCCGGAAGTTCCGCAAGTCTGCGCAGTTGTCGGTTACGGCGGTAACCACCAGACTCTGTGCCAACATGAGGGACAACAACGCCCGCCATCTCGCCACGCCGGTCCCGCTCCATCGCCGCTGGCAGCTCTGGACGGGCGTGGGTGTCGCCGTGCTGGCGGTCGTCACCGCGGCCGCCTGGATCCGGCCGTCGGCCGAGCCCGACCGGCCGCCGGCCGACCTCTCGGCCGCCCCGTCGGTGACGGGCGCCGGCGCCAGCACGACCACGGCGGCCGGCGACACCACCGCCGCCCAGCCAGCGACCGGGGACGGGCCCAAGAACCTGCTGGCCAACGCCAGCTTCGAAGACGGCTCGCTGGGCTGGCAGCCGCTGGGAGGCGCCCACCTGACCAAGACGACCGAGGCCAGGGAAGGCGGCTACTCACTGCGGATCTCGGCCGGCCCCTCGGCCAGCGGGCCGGTCGGCATCACCGTCCCGGACGTGACCCTGACCAAGCTGGGCGGGCGCTACCACACCAACGCCTGGGTGCGGCCGTCATCGCCGAACACGACGGTGACCATCGGGCTGCGCGAGTACCGCCAGGGCAAGCCGATCCCGGGCTCGAACACCCTCGGCTGGACGGTCGAGCGCAGCGGCTGGCGCCAGTTTGGGGCGATCCACGTGGCCAGCGAGAAGGGGTCGCAGCTGGCGCTCGAGATCATGGCCCGCGACCTGCCCCCCGGCGGCTACCTCGACATCGACGAGGTCGTCCTCCACCTCCTGCCCAGCCAGTGACGGCACCCCATTGGAAGGAAGGCAGATGCGTTGGCTCAGGTTCTCCCCGGTCGCGGGCGTGGTGCTGGTGCTGGGGGTGCTGGGGGCCGGCCCGGCGGCCGCCCAGCCGGACCACCTCCACGCCGACCTCTCCCTGGTGGGCTGCGGGACCCTGCAGGCCACCGGGTTCGAGCTGCCCAAGCACACCAGGCTCGACCTCCGGTTCGAGAACGCGGCCAACGGCGCCCTGCTGCACAAGGCGGCCATCACCACGGACGCCGACGGTTCCATGACCCTCAAGGCCAAGGTGCCCCTCACCGGGGTCAAGACCGTCCGCATGGAGGTCGGGCGGCCGGGCGCGGCCAAGCCGTTCGTGTTCTCCGAGATGACCCTGGCCGGGCCGTGCCCGCTGCCGTTCACCGGGCCGGCCCGGGCGCCGGCCCTGACGGGGCTGGCGCTCTGCCTGATCGTCGCCGGGTCCGTCCTGGTCCGCATGTCGGCCTATCGGGGACGGCACCGCGCGGTCGCGCGCCAGGCCCGGTGAAGGGGCGGCACCAGGCGCCCCCTCGTGCGCCTGGTGCCGCCGGCCCGGTCCGCGTGCGAGCGGGTCGCGCCACGTAGCATCCTGGGACCGGTCGGTCACGGAGCGAGCGTGGCCGTATCTCGATCCGGCCACGGAGGACCGACATGGACCTGGGTGCCTACCTGGACGCGGCCCGCGCCTTCGACCAGGCGTTCCGGGGCCGCTGGGAGCCGGTCGCGGCCGCCCCCGCGGCCGAGGTCGACCCAGGGCGGCTGGCCGCCGCCTGGGAGGAGTACACCGGCCGCCTCCAGGACAACTACCCGTTCTTCCACCCCCGCTACGCCGGCCAGATGCTCAAGCCGCCCCACCCGGTGGCCATGGCCGGCTACCTGGCCGCGATGACCGTCAACCCCAACAACCACGCCCTCGACGGCGGGCCGGCCACCGGGGCGATGGAGAAGGAGGTCGTCGGCGACCTGGCGGCCATGTTCGGCCTCCCCGGCGACACCCTCGGCCATCTCACCTCCAGCGGCACCATCGCCAACCTGGAGGCGCTGTGGGTGGCCCGCCAGCTCGCCCCCGGCAAGGCGGTCGCCCACAGCCAGGACGCCCACTACACCCACGCCCGCATGTGCGAGGTGCTGGGCGTGGAGAGCGTGGCCGTGCCGGCCGACGCGGCCGGGCGCATGGACCTGGACGCCCTCGAGCCGCTGCTGGCGTCGGGCCGGGTGGGCACGGTGGTGCTGACCGCCGGCACCACCGGCCTCGGCGCCGTCGACCCGGTGGCCGAGGCCCTGGAGCTGCGGGACCGCTACGGCTGCCGGCTGCACGCCGACGCCGCCTACGGCGGCTTCTTCGCCCTGCTGGCCGCCGACGAGGACGGGGCCAAGCTGCTCGGGCCGGAGGTGGCGGCCCGGCTGCGGGCGGTGGGGGCGTGCGACTCGGTGGTGGTCGACCCCCACAAGCACGGCCTCCAGCCGTACGGCTGCGGGGCGGTGCTGTTCCGCGACCCGGGGGTCGGGCGGCTGTACCGCCACGACTCGCCCTACACCTACTTCACCTCCGACGAGCTCCACCTGGGCGAGATCAGCCTGGAGTGCTCGCGGGCCGGGGCGGCCGCCGGCGCCCTCTGGCTGACCCTGCGGGCCCTGCCCCTTGAGGCCGGCCAGGGCCTGGGCCCGGTGGTGGCCGGCGGCCTGCGGGCGGCCAGGGCCTGGGCCGAGCTGCTGGACGCCAGTGACGAGCTGGTGCTCTACCAGCCGCCGGAGCTCGACATCCTCGCCTTCTGGCCCCGCCCGTCCGCGCCGTCCTGCGCGGCCGTCGACGCCGCCTCGGCCGCCCTGCTGCGGGCGGCCATGGACGACCCGTCACCGGTGTACCTGAGCACCCTGCGCCTGGCCGCCGACCGGCTCCGCCGCCGCGACCCGGCCCTGGCCGCCGACGTCGGCGAGGCCCGGGTCCTGCGCAGCGTCCTGATGAAGCCCGAGCACGAGCGCTACGTCGAGACCCTCCACGCCGAGCTGCTGCGGGTCCTCACTGCACCGGCCGGCCGCCCCGAGCCCCATCCGGCGGCGCCGGACCCCGGGCCCGCGTGAACGCCGCGTGGTCGGCCTCGGTCTGGTCGGCGTAGGCCTCGGCGAAGTCGGCCACCGCCCGGTCGAAGCCGTCCCCGCCGCCCAGATAGCCGCTGATGGCGGCGGCGTCGCCGCTGCGGGCATGGGCCCGGGCCAGGACCCAGCCGCACAGCCGGCCGTAGGGGGCGAGGTCGGTCGGGTCGAGGGTGTCGAGGTTGACCGAGCCCTTCATGTCCCAGAGCTGGCGGACGTAGTAGTCGGCGGCGCCGTCGCTGGTCCAGCCGAGGAAGATGTCGCTGGCCGTCTGGAGCAGCCGCTGTCCGGTGACCACCCGGCGCCCGGCATGGCGGTAGCGGCTGCGGCCGGCATGGGGCTCCAGCACCGAGGCCGCCGCCTGCTTGACCTGGAGCAGCAGCGGGTCGTCGTGGCGGTCCCCGAGCAGCAGCACGACATAGCAGCGGGTGCCGACGCTGCCCACCCCGACGACCTTGCGGGCGGCGTCCTGGGCCCGGAACCGCCCGAGCAGCTGGCGCCGCTCGTCCGACATGCTGGCGCGGTAGCGGCCCAGGACCTCCTCGACCCAGCCCGGGTGGCACTCCGGCACATGGGTGAGCAGCGGCGGGTTCTCGACGAACCGCCGGCCGTCGACCGCCGGTTCGGTCAGCCGGGGCAGGGCGTCGAGGTTGGTGTGGTGCTGAGCCCGGGCCAGTCGTTCGGCCACCACCCGCCGGCGCCGGCCTCTGGACAGGGCGATGATCTCCGAGGCGTCGACCCGCGAGTACCACACCTCCAGCAGCCGCATGCCCGCGTACCGGGCCAGCTGCTCGCGGTAGACGCGGACCGCCGCCTGGGCGGCCCCGTGGCCGACGGCCTGGTCGAACCCGGCCGTCCTGGCCGCCACCACCAGGCTGGTCGCGAGCCGCTTGACGTCCCACTCCCAGGGGCCCGGCAGCGTCTCGTCGAAGTCGTTGAGGCCGAAGACCAGGTTGCGCTCAGGGGTGGCGAACAGCCCGAAGTTGAGCAGGTGGGCGTCGCCACAGGCCTGCACGGTGATCCCGGTGACCGGGGTGGTCGCCAGGTCGTGGGCCATCACGGACGGGGCGCCGCGCAGGAACGCGAACGGCGAGGCCAGCATGCGGGCGTGCCGCAGCGGCACCAGCTCGGGCAGCCGCCGCCGGTCGGACTCGGCCAGCAGGTCCAGCGGCGACCGGCCCGCTGCCGGGACCCAGGCGGCGTGGCTGGAGCGGGGGACACCCTTGCGCAGGGCGCGGCCGGCCTCCGCCCGAGCTCCGGCCATCCGCCACGTTCCCCCAAACGACACCGTCCGGCTGTCACGCCAGTATCCGCCATGCCATGCTCGGCGACGAGGGTCGAGGCCGGAGGTGCACATGGATCTTGCCAGGGGCCTGGACACGCTGCTGGTCGCGGCCGTGGTGGCCGCGCTCGCCCCGGTGGTCGTGGCCCTGCTGCCCGGCCCGCGCATCCCCCAGGTGGTGGTGCTGCTGGCCGGCGGGGTGGTGGCCGGCCCCGAGGTGCTGGGCTGGGCCGAGCGGGCCGAGATCGACCTGCTGGCCAACGTCGGCCTCGGCTTCCTGTTCCTGCTGGCCGGCTACGAGCTCGACCTCAAGCTGTTCAAGGAGCGGCCCGGGCGGGTGGCCGTCGCGGCCTGGCTGGTGACCGCGGCCCTGGCCGCCGCCCTGGTCGGGGTGCTGGCCGCGGCCGGGCTGGTCCGGGCGTTCGTGCCCGTGGCCCTGGGGCTGACCACCACCGCCCTCGGCACCCTGCTGCCCATCCTGCGCGACAACGACATGCTGGGCGGCCGCTTCGGCCGCTACCTGCTGGCCGCCGGGGCGGTGGGAGAGCTGTTCCCGGTCCTCGCCATCGCCCTGTTCCTCGGGGCCAGCAGCGAGTTCGTGGCCCTGGCGTCGCTGCTCGCGGTCGCTGTCCTGGCCCTGGTCCTGAGCTTCGCGCCCCGGCTGATCCGGGGCAGCCGCCTGGAGCGGATCGTGCGCGAGGGCGAGGGCGCCACCGCCCAGACGACCGTGCGCCTGACCGTCGTGCTGCTGCTCCTGCTGCTGGTGGTGGCCGAGACGTTCGGCCTGGACGTTGTCCTCGGCGCGTTCCTGGCCGGGCTCGTCCTGCGCCGCTGGGCGCCGGGCGGCTACCACGGCCTCGAGGACAAGCTCGACGCCATCGGCTACGGCTTCTTCATCCCGCTGTTCTTCGTCGCCTCTGGCATGACCCTGGACGTCCGCTCGATCGCCGAGGCGCCGCTGCGGCTGGTCGCCTTCTTCCTGCTCCTGCTGGTGATCCGGGGAGTGCCGGCCCTGTTCCTCTACCGCCGGGACCTGCCGGCCGTCCAGCGGGTCCAGATGATGCTCCTGACCGCCACCGCCCTGCCGCTGCTGGTCGCCCTGACCGAGATCGGGCTGCGCAACGGCACCATGCTCCGCGAGAACGCGGCCGCCCTGGTCGGGGCAGGGGCGCTGTCGGTGCTGGTGTTCCCGACGGCCGCGGTGGCCATCGAGCGCCGCCGGCGCCCCGATTCCGCCAGCCTCCCACGATTTCCGCCGCTTCCCCCGTAAACTCCGCGACCGGACGGTTTCGGGAGAACCGTCCGGCGATGCGTGAAGGCGGGGGTGATGACGGGCGACGTCCTCCAGCTCGCCCGGCGGCGGCGGGCCCGCCCGGCCGGGCGGCGGCGCCGCTGGCGGCTCACCCGGCGCGGCCGGGTGGTCTTCGGCGCCCTCGGGGTGCTGCTCCTGGCCGGTGTCGGCTCGCTGGTCGAGGGGCCGGCGGCCGAGCTGGCCCGGGCGGCCGGGCTGGCCGGCGACACCGGCGACCTGACCCTGGTCGCCTCCGGCGACGTGCTGCCCCACGGCCCGGTCCTGCGCCGGGCCGCCGACGACGGCGCCCGGGCCGGCCAGCGCTACGACTTCCGCCCGATGCTGGCCGAGCTGCGGCCGCTGGTCGCCGGGGCCGACCTGGCCCTCTGCCACCTGGAGGTGCCCCTGTCACGGGACGGGCGGGCGGTCGCCTCCTGGCCCAGCTTCAACGCCCCGCCCGAGCTGGCCGCCGCCCTGCGCTGGGCCGGCTACGACGCCTGCTCGACCGCGTCCAACCACGCCATGGACCGGGGCGCCGGCGGGGTCGCGGCCACCCTGGACGTTCTCGACCGGGCCGGCCTGCGCCACGACGGCACCGCCCGCGACGCCGCCGAGGCCGCCGCCAGCACCGTCGTGGACGTCCGCGGGCTGCGGATCGGGCTGCTCAGCTACGCCTACGGCCTGAACGGCGGGCCGCTCCCGTCCGGCCAGCCCTGGCTGGTCAACCTGATCGACCCGGCCCGGATCGTCGAGGACGCCCGGGCCGCCCGGCGGGCCGGCGCCCGCTTCGTGGTCGTGCTGCTGCACTGGGGCCAGGAGAACCAGGGGGCTCCGACCCCGGCCCAGCGCGAGCTGGCCAGGCGGCTGCTGGCCGCCCCCGAGGTCGACCTCATCCTCGGCCACCACGTCCACGTGGTCCAGCCGATCGAGCAGGTCGGCGGCAAGTGGGTCGCCTACGGCATGGGCAACTCCCTGTCCAACCAGACGCCGGCCTGCTGTGCGGCCGGCTCCCAGGACGGCGTCCTGGTCCAGGTGACGATCGCCCGCGACGGTGACGCGCCCCGGGTGCGGGCGGTGCGCTATGTGCCGACCTGGGTCGAGCACCCCTCCTTCCGGGTCCGCCCGGTGCCGGCCGCCCTGGCCGACCGGTCCCTGACCCCGCAAGCCCGCCAGGCCCTCGAGGCCTCCGGCGACCGCACCCGGCGGGCCGTCGGCCCGGCCGTCCCGCCGCCCGCCCCCAGCTGAGCCGCGCCCGTGCCGACGCCGCCCAACCGTCTCCCGGCCCGGCCACGGCCGGCGCGCCGGCCGGCCCGGACCAAGGTCTCGGCCAGGGTCTACCGCCGCCGCCGGATCGCCGCCGCCCTGGCCGCCCTGCTGGTGCTCGGCCTCGTCCTGGCGGCCGGGGGCTGGGGCTACACCGCGTTCCGGTTCGGCCAGATCAGCTCGGTGCACGTGCCCGGCCTGGGCAAGGCCCCCTCCGACGGGTCGGTCAACCTGCTGGTGGTCGGCTCCGACACCCGCCAGGGGCTGCGCGACGGCGGGTTCGGGGACGCGGCCGGGCAGCGCAGCGACGTCATCATCGTCGTCCACCTGGTGCCGGCCGCCCGCCACGCCGCCGTGCTGTCGATCCCGCGCGACCTGTACGTGCCCGTGGCCGGTGCCGGCGGGTCGGCCAAGATCAACTCGGCCTTCAACCGCGGCCCCGGCCAGCTCGTCCAGACCATCCAGCAGAGCTTCGGCATCCCCATCCACCACTACCTGCTGGTCAACTTCGACGGCTTCCGCGAGGTGGTCGACGCCCTCGGCGGGGTCGCGCTGTACTTCCCCCGGCCGGTCCGCGACGACAACGACGGCCACAACGAGTCCGGGCTGAACGTCCCTCGCATCGGCTGCCAGCGCCTCGGCGGCAACCAGGCCCTGGCCCTGGCCCGGAGCCGCTACTTCCAGTACCAGGACCGGGCCGGCCGCTGGCACGGCGACCCGGCCACCGACCTTGGCCGCATCCGCCGCCAGCAGACGATGCTGCGGGTCCTGGCCGCCAACGCCGTCGGCCGCAACCTGGCCAACCCGATCCGGGCCAACGCCCTGGTCGGCTCCGTGGTCCGCAGCCTGACCAAGGACGACCAGCTCACCATCCGCCGCTCGGTCGCCCTGGCCCGCCAGTTCCGCTCGTTCGACCCGGCCCGCCTGACCACCCTCACCCTCCCGGTCGACCGGGCCGTCCAGCGCGACGGGGTCGTCCGCCGCGCCGGCCAGCCCGGCTTCGAGCAGGGCCTCAGCCACGGCTGGGAGCAGGTCCTGCTGGCCCGGCAACCCGACGCCCGGGCAACGGTCGCCAAGCTCCTCGCCCGCCCCACCCGCCCAGCCCCCCGGGCGCCCACCACCACCGCGCCCCCGCGGCCGGGTGCCCGGGTCGCCCCGGCGGCGGTCTCGGTCACGGTCAGGAACGCCACCTCCCGCCAGGGCCTGGCCGCCCGGGTGACCGCCGGTCTCGCGGCCCTCGGCTTCAAGGCCACCAACGGCGGCAACGCCCCACCCTCGGCCACGACCCGGCTCGCCCACGCCCAAGGGACCGACGCCGCCGCCAGCACCCTGGCCCCCGCCGTCAAGACCGGCGGCCGGATCGTCCGGACCTCCCAGCCCGGCCTCGCCCAGCGCTCGCTGGTGCTGGTCCTCGGCGCCGACTTCAAAGGGCTGGCGAGCCGGGTCGTTCCCACCAAGCCCCCGGCAGCCCGCCCTCCCAAACCGACCCCGGCCACCCGCGACCTCCCACCATGGGACCCCCGCCCCTGCTGACCCGGCCCCAGGCTTGACCAGGGACCGATCGGCCGGGCCGGGCACGGCAAGGCCGGTCACAGCCTCGGCCAGGTTTCCCAGGCTCCCCGAGTGGTCAGTCAGCGTATAGTTGCCGGTGACGAGTGGAGTGCAGCATGACAAGCGGGCTGATGGGCGACGACGAAGGCCTGCTGACCGAGCAAGAGGTCGCCGCGCTGCTGCAGATGTCGGTGCCGCTGGTGCGCCGCCTACATCTAGAGGGCACCGGGCCGCCGTGTGTACAGATCGGTCGGCAGACGCGATACCGCCAGGCCGTGGTCCAGCGGTGGCTCGCCGGAGACGGTCAGGGCAGCTCCCCGGTCGAGAACCGCTAGCAGGCGCGACCCGTGCTTGCGAAGCGCTTGTTCAGTAGCTGAAGGTCGTTGCGCCCTCGTCGCCGATCCACTGCCACATCGGCACGGTCCCAGCCAGCTCCGCGTTGCCGACCAGCTGGCTCTTGTCACACTTTCGCGCGTCGAAGCAGATCGGGCAGACCATGAACCGGCCGCCAGCCTTCTCGTAGCGGTCGAGCAGGTCGGTGAGCGGCGGGCAGCCGTCGCAGGCGACGGCGTACGCGAACCCCTCGAGCGCAAGGCGTACGGCTTCCTTGGTGAGGAACATCAGCGTCGGGCGGCCCTGTTCGGCCGCACCAACGGCGACCAGGAATGCCACCGTCACCTTCTCGGTGTCTTCGAGTCCGGTGGTCAGGCTCACAACAGCCTTTCCGGGCATTGCTCCTCCCCGCTTCATCCTCATGTGCCCAGGGGACGATAGATCGCTGTGACCTGCTTGCCAAGCGACACGGCTGTCCCGTGGTCCCGGTCCCGCCGGCCGCAGGGCCGGCCTTGAAGTCTGCGAACTGGACCTTGCTGAGGAACCGACTCCACCACAAGGATGGTCCCGCCACGAGACCTGGCCACAGAAGGGGAACCCGATGAGGACCTTGCACTTCGGCCTGCGTGTGGCCGATCTCGAGCGGTCGCTCGCGTTCTACACAGCCGTCGGCTACGAGGTGGTCGGCAGCGTCCCCGAGACCGAGTTCGGGCACCTGACCATGCTCAAACTCCCCGACGAC
>Ga0207675_100001742_pt1 | contig 21757 bp, 17 predicted proteins | sample KBSSwiS42_FD_184305 | JGI IMG/M metagenome (GOLD analysis project Ga0207675, IMG submission 184305) | Switchgrass rhizosphere microbial communities from Kellogg Biological Station, Michigan, USA - KBS Switchgrass S4-2 (SPAdes) (version 2) | ecosystem: Host-associated > Plants > Roots >...
ACGTCGTGAACCACTTGGCGAACGCCAGCGCGCCCTTCTTGTGCGCCGGGTTCGCACCTTTCGGGATCGCGTAGTTCCAGTTCCCGATCACCGCGCCGTACTTTCCGTCGTTGGAACGCGGAATGGGCACGGCGTCGAGCTTGCCGACGACGGCCGATTTCTTCGGGTCCTGCAGGTTGCCCCATGCGGCGACCACCAGTTGCGCCTGCACCGCCTTGCCGGTCGCGAGCAGCTGGATCACATCGCCTTGACCAATCGAGCCCGGACTTGGCACGCCGCACTTCCGCGTCACCTCGATGAAGTTGTCGAGCGCGACCTTGTTTTGCGGACTGTTGAGCGTAACCGTGTAGTCGCCGTTCTCCGGATCCTTAACGACGGTCCCGCCCTGGCTCACCATCCATTGCATCCACTCGTAGCGGATGCCGTTGCCGCGGTCCGCGCGCAGGACCGCGCCGTACGTTGACGGCGGCTTACTGAGCTTCGCACACGAATCGAGGATGTCCTTGACCGTCTTCGGAGGCTGGACACCCGCCTCCTTGAGCGCGTCGACGCGGTAGTACCACACCGGCACGTTTCCGAGCACCGTGAACGCCATCAGCTTGCCACCCTTCGATGTGCGCCATCGCTTCTGCTCGTTCCAGTACCCGGAGTCGTCGTAGGCCAGCAGTTCCTTCGGTGGGTCGAATGCCGGATCGATGTCCTTGAATGGCGTCAGGAAGCCGCCTTCGTACATCTCGATCGTCCACTGCGTGTCGAGCAGCACGACGTCGTAGACGCCGCCGCCGCCACGAACGTCGTTGCGCGCCTTCTCGAGCACGCCGCCGAACGGATTCACGTCGAGCTTCACCTTGTTGCCGGTCTGCTCTTCATAGAGCCCGACGAGGCTCGTGAACGCCGGCAACCACGGCGTCGACGGGGTCAGGATCGTGATCGGTTCCTGCTTGCCGACGTCCGCGAACGCCTTGTCGGCGGCACGGGACGGCGCAGCCAGCGGCAGCAGCAGCGCTGCCGCCAGTGCCGCTACGGTTTTGACGAAATGCATGTTTTCCTCCTGATGTTGTGCTGTTCTGTGAAGCGGTGCGGATTGCATTTCAGCCCATTGCCTCGCGCGGCGGCTGGCCGCGCGCGGCATAGATATCCAGCGTTACATCCCACGCGATGACGCCGACCCGATCGGCCCAAGCCTGCCAGTCGTGCGCAAGGTCCGCGACGACGTCGGGATGCCGGGCGGCGACGTCCTCGAGCTCCGACCGGTCGTGTGCAAGGTCATACAGCTCCCACGGCTTAGGATAGTCGCGAACGAGCTTCCAGTGTCCCCGGCGAATGGCGGCATTGCCGGTGTGCTCCCAATATTGCGTGCCCTCGACGACGGACTCGCCGCGCAGCGCCGCGAGCATGCTGCGGCCTTCGAGCGGAATGATCGGCCTCCCATTGTGCTGCGTCGGATAGGTTGCGCCAGTCGCCTCGAGCACCGTTGGCATCACGTCGGTCAATTGGAACGGCGTATGCGCGACGCGACCGCCGCGCAAATTGCCCCCGGGCCAGTGAACGACCAGCGGCGTCGCGATGCCGCCCTCGTGCACCCATCGCTTGTAGTAGCGAAACGGCGTGTTCGACAGATTGGCCCACGCGCGTCCGTAGCTCGCATACGTGTCCTCGGGCCCTGGCACGATCGACGGCTCGTTGCCGATCCGCACGGGGCGCGCATCGCGCGTTTGCGCACGCAGGATGTCCGTGCGCGTCTTGAACCGCTCGAGCTCGACGAGCGGCAGCGCCTCGTCGGAGGCGCCGTTGTCGGACAGGAAGAGGAGCAGCGTGTCCTCGAGCGTGCCGCCTGCGTCGAGCGCATCGACGATCCGGCCCACCGCGTGATCCAGCCGGTCGATTTGCGCCGCATAGACTTCCATACGGCGCGCCTCCCAGTCCTTGTCCTTCGTGTCGGACCATGCCGGCTGCGTTGGATCACGCTCACTCAGCGTTGCAGCGTCGTCGAGGATCCCCTCGGCGCGCAAGCGGCCCAGCCGGCGTTCGCGCAACGCGTCCCAGCCTGCGTCGTACGTGCCTCGATAGCGCGCGACGTCGGCGTCGCGCGCATGCAGCGGCCAGTGCGGCGCCGTGAACGCGGCGTAGAGGAAGAACGGTCGTGCCGGCACCGCTTGGTGCGCGTCACGGATGAACGCGCAGGCCTCGTCGGCGATCGCGTCGGTGTAGTAGAAATCGGGATCTAACGCCTCGTCCTCCACATTGTCCTCGCCGCGCGTCAGCGTGCCGGGCTGAAAGAACGACCCACAACCGGTCAGCGTCCCGAAGAATCGATCGAAGCCGCGGCGTGTGGGCCACGCGGCGTTTGGCGTGCGCATTTCCGACGCGAGGTGCCACTTGCCCGCAAGACAGGTCGCATAGCCGGCTGCCTTGAGCACCTCCGCCAGTGTCACGCAGCGATCGTTGATCGTCCCCGGATATCCGCGCGGCCGGTCGTCGTTGGTGAGGATGCCGATGCCCGTCTGATGCGGATGAAGCCCCGTCAGCAGCGATGCACGACTCGGGCTGCAGCGCGCTGTGTTGTAGAACTGCGAGAGCCGGACGCCGGCGGCGGCCAGGCGATCGACGTTCGGCGTGCCGATCTCGCCTCCGTAGCAGCCGATATCGGAGAAGCCCATGTCGTCGGCGAGGATCAGCACCACATTGGGTCGCGTCATGGTTCGTCGGGCGATTGCCGGTCGCGTCCCGGCCAGCGCCAAGGGTGCCGCAGTTCAACTATACTGATGATGAGTATTTTCGCCCGTCCCATGAGCACTTGGAATGTCATCGCTTCGTCACGCTCATTTCTTCCGGCATTTCCTCGCCGTCGTGAACGAGGGTAGCCTGACGGCGGCGGCACAGAAGGTCGCCGTGACGCAGTCGGCGCTGACCAAGAGCATCCGCAAGCTCGAGCAGGAACTCGGTACACCGCTGTTCGAACGGCTGCCGCGCGGAACGGCGTTGACGATCTACGGCAAGACGCTGCTGCCGCATGCGCAGCGGATCGTCGCCGAGTGCCGGCTGGCCGACCTCGAGCTCCAGGCGTTCGGCAGTGGGCACTCTGGATTGCTGAAAGTCGGCGCGGGGCTGATGTTCGGCGCAACGATGGTACCGGCGGCGATCGCGCAGCTGTACGAGCACTACCCCGGCATCGCGTTCCAGCTCGTGTCCGGCGTCACCGAGGTGAACTTTCCGCTGCTTCGTGCGGGCGAGCTGGATCTGATGTTCGGCTTGCTGCCGCCCCCGGCGACGATCCCCGAATACCTGGCGTATCGCCCGATCATCGAATTGAGCTCACGCGTTGTCGCAGGTGCCGATCATCCGCTCGTGCGCGGCCGGAAGATCGTGCGCGCGGCCGATCTCGCCGACTATCCGTGGGTCGTCATTCAGCACGATCGGGAGCTCGTAAACAACATCCTCGCCGCGCTGACGACCGAAGGCGGGCGAACGCCGCGAATCAACGTCGAAGTGACGTCGCTGAGCTCGCTCGTTCGCATCCTGCGGGCGGGAACGTACCTGAGCTCGTTCGCCGATGCGATCGCCGCGATGCCTGACCTTGGCCTGGCGCTCGTTCCCTACGAGCAGCGCATCATCCGCGGCGAGGCCGGCGTCGTGTATCACCGCTCGCTCGAACGCTACGGCCCTGCCCTGCGACTGATCGAGCTCGTGCAGAGCGCCGCCGCGCAGATGCGGCTTTGACGGGTGCGCCGACCGCGGCGCAATCGAGGAATAACGCGCCGCACCGCGCTGTTGCCTAGTTATCCGCCGGGCCGTGCGCCACGGGCGCCACCTGGGCGGCAACCCGCGAACCGCGTCGGCGAGCCGGCATCCGCAAAAAAGTGCCCGCGCCGCCGCGCGCCATTCGCATCGCGAGGAGCGATCGATGCGCAAACTCTTTCCAGCACTTGCCTTGGTGTCGATGGTGGCGCTCGGTGCCGCGCAGCCTGCCGGCGCAGACCCGCCTTTCTACAAGCAGCGGAACCTGATCTCCGACGATACGACGCTGATTCCGGCCGAACATCGGGACGGCCTGCTGCTGAACGCGTGGGGCCTCGCGGCCAGCTCGACATCGCCGTGGTGGATTGCCAACAACGGCAGCGATTCGTCGATCCTGTTCAATGTGACCACCGGCGCGATCCAGTCGCTGGTCGTCGCCATCCCCGACGGCGCACCGACCGGCCTCGTGTTCAACAACAGCGGCGGCGGCTTCGTCGTGACGAGCGGCGCCTCGAGTGCGCCCGCGGTGTTCATCTTCTCGAGCGAAGCCGGCGTGATCTCGGGATGGAACCCCAACGTGCCGCCTCCGGCACCCTCGACACAGGCGCAGGTGGGCGCGACGGTTGCAGACGCGATCTACAAGGGCCTCGCCATCGCAGGCACTGGCGCCGATGCGCGGCTTTATGCGACGAACTTCCACGCCGGCACTGTGGATGTCTTCGACAACACGTACACGCTGCTTTCGCTTCCCGGTGCCTTCGTCGATCCCAACCTGCCGGTGGGCTATGCGCCGTTCGGCATCCAGAACATCAACGGCACGCTCTACGTCACCTACGCATTGCAGGACGACGATGCCGAGGACGATGTCGCGGGTCCTGGTAACGGCTTTGTCGATGCGTACGACACCGCCGGCAAGCTGCTTCGCCGCGTCGCATCGCGCGGTTCACTGAACTCGCCGTGGGGATTGGCACTGGCGCCCGCTGATTTTGGTGCATTCAGCAATAAGCTGCTCGTCGGCAACTTCGGCGATGGGCGCATCAACGCCTACGACCTCTCCGCGAGCACGAGTACCGGCGAAGCGGTTGCGGTGGGTCCGCTGCACAGCGCCAAGGGGCCGCCCGTCGAGATCGAAGGCCTGTGGGCGCTGCAATTCGGCAACGGCGCCGGCGCCGGACCGAAGAACACGCTGTTCTTCACGTCCGGTCCGTTCGACGAGAAGCACGGGTTGTTTGGCTCGCTCGAACCCACGGGACCGCCCGGTCACAACAAGTAGCCGATCGTTCGGGCTCGCCGACGGCGCGGCGGCGGCACGTCGCCTCGCCTCGCCGTCACGCCCGGCGATACGCTACGCTCGATCCACGAGTAGCGCCTTGCTGGCGAGAACCTGCAGCGCCCGGTCGAGTTGAGTGCGTCCCGCCGGACCGGCAAACGGTCCATCGAGTGCGGCGCAGAGGTCGTCGCGCGTACGCGTGCCATCGAGCAACGCCAGCAACTTGCGCGCGAGCGGATCCTGGTAGCGGAGCGCCTCGTGGTAGAGGCTCGGAATCACGTCGTGGTCGCGGTTGATGAAACGCGCTGCGCCGAACGCTTCCGGCCGCTCGCCGGCCGCAACGGCAACGGCCACCGGCTGCGCGCGCAGGTCCACACGGCCGGCCGCATACAGCGCGGCGACGCGCTCTCCGATATGCGGTGATCCGTTCGCGCGCTCCGCAGCGCCGGCGCGTGCCGCGGCCCATTCGCCGAGTTCCGTGACGGATACGCAGCGCGGCCAGCACGCGAGCAGGTAGCGTTCGAGCGGATCCATCACCGCCGCCGGTTGCGTCGTGCCGCTCGCCGGCAATGCGGCGCGGCGCGTGGCGAGCGACGGCAACGCGTGCAACGCGAGCACGCGCGACGGCTGCAGCACGAATTTCGCCGGTGCGCCCGCGTGGCACAGCAGCGACTCGCGGAAGTGACGGAAGTGGACGAAGTCGAGGTATTGCTCCCGGGCAAGCCGGTCGAGTCGCCCGAGCGCCTGCCGCACCTTCGGCGCGACCCCTGCGCCCAGCATCGTGTCGAGCCGCGCCTCGGCGAGAAACGTCAGGCCCGAACGCGCGGCATCGGCGACGAATTCGTGGAAATAGAACGGATGATTGGGCTCGCTCAGGTCGTCGTGCGCGAGCGACGCGTCCGTGCCCAGCGCGGCGCTGCGAACCTCGGCGCGCAGCGCCTGCTGGCCCGGTGTGTCGTCGTCGACGGGTGTCGCGACGAGGTCGAGCAACGCGCGCCCCGCCGCCACCTTGCCCGCTTTGCCGCTGATGTCGCGCGTGTGGTACTTCAGCATGTCCCAGACGACGCCGCGCATGTGGCAGCCGGGCATCGCGTTGTAGCTGACGAGCGCAACTCCGTTCGGCGCGAGATGCCGCGCAATCAGCGGCAACACGTGCGCACGCACGTCCGCCGGTATCCACGAATAGAGACCGTGCGCAATGATGTAGTCGAACGTTCCGAAATCCGCGGGAACAGCGCGAAGGTCGAGTTCGTGGATGCGAACGTTGTCGAGACCAAGCTCGCGAACCATCCGTTGCGCCCGGGCAACCGGCGTTGCCGCGAAATCGAAACCGACGAACGTCGCGTCCGGCAGCGTGGCGCCGATTGGCACCAGGTTCGCGCCGTCGCCGCAGGCCAGCTCGAGCACGCGCGACGTCGCGACCGGCGCAACGTCGAGGCCGAGCAGCGTTCCGAGCGTTGCAAGCCGGTCCGGATGGCGCGCCGGATCGGGCGAACTCGTATACGGGACGTCGTTGTAGCTCCGGACCAGCGGATCGTCCGGTGCAGGCTGCATGGTTGCCGCGAAGTCGGCCAATGGCATCGTCGAGGATGCGCCGCCACTGTCGCTGCACGACGGCAATGCATCGATTGTATCGCCACGATCAGCGTCGCTGCGTGGCGAGGGTCGCCTACCTCGCGGACGACGCGATGTCGGCAGCGGGATGTACGCGCAGCCGGCCACCGTCGGCCGCCAGAACGGCGCTTTTTAACCGGCGAGCACAGCGGTCATCGCCCACAGCACGCCGGTCACGGTGACGAACGACAGCAGCGTCGCGACGAGCAGCGCGGCCGCGCAGAATCCTTCGTAGTGATAACGCTGGGCAAGAATCGGGTAGATGCTCAGCATCGGCATGCTGGCGAAGATCACGGCGCCCATCGTGAGCCGCGGGTCGATCGGCGGCAGCAGCCACAACAACGCAAACACGGCCAGCGGATGCAGCAGCAGCTTCGCGAGCGCGACGCCGATGACGGCGCCCAACACGTTGCGGACGTCGAGGCCCACCAGCGATCCGCCGATGACGAACAGCGCAAGCGCCGTCGACGCCATCGCCAGCATGTTCACCGTGCGCACCAGTGGTTCGGACAGCTCGACACCAAGCAGCGATATCGTGAAGCCGGCGAAGATGGCGATGATCATCGGGTTGCGCACGAGCCCGCCGAGGGCGTCGAGCAGCACCTTCTGCCAGCGCATCTGCGGATTGCCGCCCATTTCCGCCAGCACCAGGGCGAGCGGAAACATCAGCACGTTTTCAACGATCATGCACATGGCGAGCGCGACCGCGGCCGGCGGCCCGAGAATCTGGAGCGCGATCGGATAGCCGACGAACCCGCTGTTCGAGAACGACGACCCGATGGCGATCAACGCGCTTTGTGCGACGCTCTTGTGCCGCACGAACCGCGTGAATGCACCGACGGCGGCAAACACCGCAAGCGAGCCCACCGCATAGGCGGCGAGGTAGCTGCCGTTGACGATATCGGCGATTGGCCGCTGCGATAGCGCGGTGAACAGCAACGCGGGAAGCGCGAACTTGACGACGAACTTGCCGAGCACGCGCATGTCCGGCGCCGAGAACAGCCCGGCACGGCCCGCGGAATAGCCGATGCCCATGACGATGTAGATCGGGACGGTGATCGCCAGGATATTCATGAACCGCCGCTACGCACCTACGTCGACGCTTGCATTGCGCCGCGCGCTCGCCGCGAGCGCTTCGAGGGTCAGTGCGATGTCGATGGACTCGTCCGGCGTGGCACCGGTCCAGTGTGCCGGACCGTTGGCGACAAGTTCGCGGAACGCCTCGGCTTCGGCGAGGAAGCCGTTGGTCGACGCGGTCTCGACGATGTCGCGCTGCGCATCCCAGCCCGTGCCCCGCCTGAGCTCAAGGAGCGGCGGGAACGTGGCCGACGTGTCGTTGAAGTAACTCGTCGCAATCGTGCCCTCGTCGCCGGCAATGAACGCATGCCGATGCCGAGCCGTGGCGAACGTGCACGAAATCTGCGCGATCAACCCGCTCGCAAACTCGAGCGATGCGACGAGCGTGCGGTCCACGCCGCTGTCGCTCCACTGAGCGAGGGCCTGCACGCGCGCGGGCCGCGACCCGGCGACCATCCGCACGAAGCTGACGGGATAGCACCCTGCATCCATCAACGCGCCGCCTGCCAGCGCCGGATTCATGCGGATGTTCGCCGCATCCGCCAGCGGAAAGCCGAACGATGCCTGAATGAGCTGTACGCGCCCGATCGCGTTCTGCCGCAGGAGCTCGCCCAGTTTCAGCGTCTGCGGTTGCGCGCGGTACGGATACGCCTCCGCCAGGTGACGGTCGTTGCGTTTCGCCGCATCGAACATCGCGCGCGCTTCCTGGCCGGACGTCGCCAGCGGCTTCTCGCACAGCACGTGCTTGCCGGCATCCAGTGCGCGGATCGACCACTCCGCATGCAGGCTGTTGGGCAGCGGGTTATAGATCGCGTCGATCGCCGGATCGGCGAGCAGCGCGTCGTACGTCGGATGCACGCGCGTGATTCCGGTTTCGTCCGCGAACTTCCTTGCACGCCCGGCATCGCGCGCGGCAACTGCCACGACGGCGACCTTCTGCGACGGACGCACGCCGGCCGCGAACAGGCGTGCGATGTTTGCGGCACCCAGGATCCCGATTCGCAACATCGGTGACGTAGACGTGGTCATTGGTCCGGCCTTTCAACGTGGGATGGTCAGGATCTCACATGTGCTACGCGGTCGCGGCGCGCAGCCGATGTCATTGGGCTTGCCGCGGCTCCGAAAGCCACAACCTGGCGTCATCGACGGCGGCCTCGTACGTCAGTGCGCGACCTGCTGCTTCCTCGGCGGCGAACGACGCGTCGCCCAATTCCTCGCGTGCGCACGCAATGCGGCGCATCAGCACGGCGTCGTCTTCCGGCGTGCGCTTCAGTCCCATCTGCTTCTGTTTCGCCTCGACGGTGCCGAAGAGTCGCGCTGCGCGTCGCCAGTCGCCGCGCAGCACCGCGAGGCCAGCCGCCACTTCGAGCACGTTCTGGACCCCGCGCGCCGAGCCGATCGCATGGGCGATTGCCAAGCCCTCGCGCAGCAGGCCCTGCACGCGTTCGCCGGCACCCTTTTCGACCAACAGGCGCGCCAGGTTCGGCAGCCCGATCGCGATCGTGTCCTGGTCCCCGATCTCGCGGGCGAGTGCAAGCGCCTCTTCGAACAGGGGCTCGGCCGTTTCGAGGTCGTTGCTTTCCTGATGATGGCCGGCGAGCGCATTGAGCGCGAACGACAGCCGACTTTTGTCGCCAAGCTCGCGCGCGAGCGCCGCCGACTCCTCGAAGTGCTGCTGCGCCACCGCCCGCTGGCCGAGCGCGTCGGCCGCGTAGCCCAGCAGCAGCAGCGCCGAGGCGGCGCGTTCGCGGATGCCGAACTGGCGCGCGATCGCGAGGCACTCCTGCGCGTGATCGCGCGCGTTCTCGTAGCTGCCCATGAAGTACGCGAGCTGGCACGCGGCGTACTGCGCGCCGCTGCGGTTGAGGTCGCGAGGCTGCGCACCGGGACGCGCCAGCGCCTCGACCGTAAGTCGATATCCTAGCTCGATGAGTCCGCGAGGCAGCCAGTAAAGTTGGAGCGCGTAGACCAGCCGCAAGCCGCGGTCGCCGCCCTGCTCGACTTGATCGCACCAGGCAAGTGCCGCAAGGAAATTGTCGCGGTCAGGATCGAGGCGCTGCAGCCATTCCCCCTGGGCCGGTCCCCACAGTTCCGTCCGCGCACGCTCGGCGAGACTGACGAAGAATTCGAGATGGCGCGTCCGCGCCGCCGCAGCGGCTTCGGCCGCACCGAGCTTCTGCTGCGCGTATTCGCGGACGGTCTCGAGCAACCGGTAGCGCTCACCGCTCGCGTCACACTCGACCAGCGACTTCTCGACCAGGGCAACGAGCAGATCGAACACGTCCGCCACTGCGATCGTTGCGTCGGCGCCGACCGCTTCCGCGGCCTCGATCGTCATGCCGCCCGCAAACACGGCCAGCCGTGCGAACAGTGTCTTCTCGGCGTCACCAAGGAGATCGAAGCTCCAATCGATCAGCGCTCGCAACGTTCGCTGCCGCGGCAGCGCCGTGCGGCTGCCGCGCGTGAGGAGACCGAGTCGATCGCCAAGGCGCTCGGCAATCCTGTCGACGCTCAGCGCATTGACGCGTGCCGCGGCGAGTTCGATCGCGAGCGGAATACCGTCGAGACGTCGGCAGATGTCGACGATCGCCGCCGTGTTTTGCGCACTGATCGCGAAAGCCGGCTGCACGGCGGCGGCGCGCTCGACGAAAAGGCGCACCGCGTCGCAGCGCTGCAACGTCGCCAGGTCCACGGCGGCGTCCGGTCCGGGAAGCGTGAGCGCCGGCACCGCATACGTCGTCTCGCCGGTGACACGCAGGTGCTCGCGGCTGGACGCCAGGATCCTGACCCGTGTGCTCGCCTGCAGCAGCGTCTTCGCCAATTCCGCGCACGCGCCGATCACGTGCTCGCAATTGTCGAGGATCAGCAGCAGTTTCCGATCCTTGACATAGCGCACCAGCGCTTCGACGACCGGTCGCCCCGCAACCTCCATTACGCCGAGCACCGACGCGACGGCCTCGGGGACGCGGCGCGCGTCCGCCACCGCGGCCAATTCGACGAGCCAGACGCCATCCGGGAAGTCGTCGAGGACGTCGGCGGCAACCTGAAGCGACAGGCGCGTCTTGCCGAGGCCGCCCATCCCGAACAGTGTCACCAGTCGCGCCGTCCGGAGCAGCGCGTGCACTTCCGCGCGGCCCTCGTCGTGACCGACGAATGACGTGACCTGTTGCGGCAGGTTGTTGGGCGTCGCTTCGAGCGAACGAAGCGCCGGAAACGTGTCCCGCAAATCCTGGTGCAGCAGTTGGAAGATGCGCTCGGGGCTGGCGAGATCGCGCAACCGCACCGAGCCGAGGTCGCGCAGCGACACCCCATCCGGGAGCCGGTCACCTGCGAGGTCCACGACGGCGCGCGACAGCAGCAACTGGCCGCCGTGGGCCGCACTCGCGATCCGCGCGGCCCGGTTGACGACGCTGCCGTAATAATCGTCGTCGCGGCGCTCGACCATGCCCGCGTGCACACCGCAGCGGACTTTCAGCGCCACACCCGCGGTTGCACCCGGATCGTCGAGTGCACGCAGGATCTGTGACGCCGCGAGCAACGCATCGAGCGGATCGGCGAACACCGCATGGGCGCCGTCGCCGATCATCTTCACCACGACGCCGTGATGTTCGGCGACGGCCGTGCGAACCAGCGTATCGTGCCGGGCGAGTGCGCTACCCATCCGGCCGGCGTCCTGCTCCCACAGCCGCGTGCTGCTCTCGATGTCGGTGAAAAGAACGGCGAGTAATTGGCGGCTGTCGCTCATGTCGGCTCACGCTGGCGATGGCACCCGATTCGGTCCCTAGGTTCCTGCGCGCAATGGGTCTGCACCACGTAGCGGACATCCACCGTTGCGGAATCGACGCCGGTCAGGCGTGGCGATGGCCCTCCAGCACAGGGATTCATTGCCTCCGCCCCCTTTTAGCGCTAGCCTAAAAATCCCTCCGTCCGATAGGACTACGCCATGGCCCTCTGGAAAGACAATACCGCCGCACGACCGACCACCCCGCCCGCCCCCGAGCTCAAGGAGCCAACGCGTTTCGATGCCGCGTCGAAGCCGGAATTCGCGGCCAATCCGGTGCCGGCTCCAATCGCGCGCACCGATCACGGCACGCCCCGCAAGGAGTCGCTGATCGCCGCCGACATCACGATCGAAGGCAAGATCGAAGGCGGCGGCAGCGTGCGCATTGCCGGCAAGTTCAAGGGTGACGTCAATGTCCAGGGTGACCTGACGATCGAATCCGGCGCAAAGCTGACGGGCAGTGTACGCGCCGACAAGGTGACCATCGCGGGCGAGCTCGAAGGGAACGTCGAGGAAGCATCGCTCGTCAACCTGCTGGAAACCGGCATCGTCATCGGTGACTTGCACGCGGGCTCGCTCACCGTGGCCGCCGGCGCACGCCTGCGCGGTCAGGCGGAGTTCGGCTGGGACGACAGCAGCACGCCGAAGGGCAAGCAGCGGATCGGTCAGCGCGTGGAGAGCGGCACGGTCGCATGAACAGCGCGCGCGCGGGAAGCGCGGGGGCGACTCGCGCATGTCCGCACTGCCGGGAGACCATTCTCGAAAGCGCAGGCGTTTGCCCTGCGTGCCGGAAATTCCTGCGCTTCGACGGCAACAGCGATGAGCCGGCGGCACCCGCGCTGACGCCGCTCAGCATCGAAGGCAGCATCCGGCATCCGGCCGACGGCGAGCCCTGGGAATACACGGTCGTCGTCGCGATCCGCAACGATCGCGGCGAGGAGACCGATCGCAAGCTCATCGGCGTCGGCGCGCTGAATCCGAACGAGCAGCGGACGTTCACGCTGTCGGTCGAAGTCGTGTCGGCGAAGGCGAAGCGTGCCGGTCGGGGCGGCACACGCTACTAGAGCCTTGGCAGACCCTGGCGTACGCAAGAGTCGAGCCATCGGCGAACCGAACTTTCCATTTACAGCGTCGCACGCACGCGGACAATCGCATCGTCGATGGCGCAGCAGCGTTGTGCTACCGCCATCGCTTCGCAGAGGAGAGCCGCAATGAAGAAATCCGGATCACGCACGACGCGCAGCAGTCGCAAGCCGAAGATCCAGATGTGCTGCGACCGCATCCTGACGGGCGCCGAGAAGATCAGGGCGATGGAACTCGCCATCAAGGAAGCCAGCGTCAACCGCCCGCCTGCGCAGAAGGCGAGCCGGCGCCGGTTCGGCGCGTCGTCGATGGGCGCTCCATTGAAGATGGCGCTCGAGGCCGGCAAGAAATGGGCGGACGGCCGCGCGCTCGGCGTCTGTTTCCTGGACGGCTCGGCGACTCAGAAGGCCCGCGTGAAGGAACAGGCCGTCAAATGGTGCAAGTTCGCGAACATCAAGCTGAACTTCGAAGTCAACAAGGCGGATGCGCAGATCCGCATTTCGTTTGTCGCCGACGACGGCTCGTGGTCTTACATCGGGACCGATTGCCTGGGCATCGGCAAGACCAAGCCGACGATGAACTTCGGCTGGCTGAAGGACGACACCGACGCTACCGAGTACGAGCGTGTCGTCGTCCATGAATTCGGGCACGCGCTCGGCGCGATCCACGAGCACCAGAACCCGAAGGGCGGCATCGAGTGGAACCTGCCCGCCGTCTACAAGTATTTTGCCGGACCGCCCAACTTCTGGAGCAAGGAAGACGTCGACGTCAATGTCGTCGGCAAGTATTCGGTCGATCAGCTGAACGCATCGAAGTTCGACCCCAACTCGATCATGCTCTACCACTTCGACGGGGCGTTGATCAAAGGCGGAAAGTCGACGAAGTCCAACACGAAGATGTCGCCCGGCGACAAGCGCTTCATCAAGAAGCAATATCCGTAGCGGCTGCGCCGCTGTCGAACGCGCGCGCGGCGGCGCCGCCCCGCCTGCTAGCGGACGCCGGTGCCGCCGCGGTTCAGGTCTTCGATGACCACGAGAAGTCCGTCGGGCTCGACCCTGACTGCGCCGGTGAACGGTCGGTCGATCGACACGATGATGAGAAGTCCTGACATGATCAACATGGTCAGGATCCCTGTCATCAGCGACTGCGCCCGCAGGTTCTCGGTACCGAAGAAGAACGTGAAGCCGATCGTCAGCACGGCACCGCCGAACAGCACCAGCCAGATCACACCGGGCACAGTGCCCGATGACTTGACCAGCCGTGCGCGACGCGCCTCGATGATCTTGTCGAGCTGGTCGAGAATCTCGGCCATGATCGCCACGCCCCGCGGATCCGTGGGCTGGTACGCGAGCGCGGCCGCGTAGAGCGCGTTGAGCGCCTGCGTCGTCTTGCGGCTGGAGCGTCCTTCCGCCATCGCCTTCCAGTCGTCGGCGATCGCCGAATTGAGATAAGCCGTCAGGTCGCCCCGGAGCGCAGCGCGCGATTGCGCGTCGATGCCGCCGGTTAATCGGTAGACCGTCGCCGCCGCGCCGGCCTCCCGCGATACGTCGGTCTCGGCGTCGCTGAATTTCTGCCACACGACGATCACGACGAACGCGAGCAGCACGGCGTAGAGCACGCCGACAACCGCGAACTTGAATCCGGCGACTTCGTTGTTCGTCGAAAGGCGTTCAAGCCCGACGATTTTTCGGGCGAGGACCGGGCCCACCATTGCCAGCGCCGTCGGCACGATGACCAGCAGGATGCCGGACAACCACAGCGGCGCAGTCGCCAAAGACATAGAGGCTGTCTCCGGTTGCTCGTGTCGAATGCCGCGTCCGCGGCGCTATTGTCCGGATACCGCTCGTTCCCGGCGCGCGTCGGGTCGCATGCAGTGCGCGCGCCCGTTCTACAGCGGTGCCGAGTTGCGGAAAAAGCGCACCTCGCCGAGGTGCGCTCTCCTGCGTGCGCGGCTACCGCATGTTGCCCGCGTGTCTAGCGCGTGGCCTTCGCGACATCGGCCAGCAGTCCCCCGGACTTCGAGCTCGAGGCCGTCTTGCGGATCAGGATATCGGGCGGCAGCACGTTGCTCTTGCCATAGTACGCGTCGTTCCAGCCGACGTTCGAGTGAACGACCGTGCCGTCAAGGTTGACGCCGCCGTACACGCCCTTGGACCGCGAGAACGAGATCAGGTCGGCCGTAACCGTGGACTTCGCGCCGGCGCCGACCGGACCCGCTGCGACACTCGCGTCGCCGCCGACTTTGAACGAGCTCGACAGCAGCGAGTTGAGACCCTTCTCCGTCATCACGATCATCACGAGTTCCGACACTTCGACACCCGCCTGAAACCCGACGCTTGCCGTTGCCAGGTCGTAGAAGGCAGGACCCGTCCACACGCGCCCATCTTTCGCGACCAATACGGCACGTCCGCCCGACCCGCCAAAAATGAAGCCTGCCTTGACGATCTTCGGTGCGATCAGCACGGCCTTGGCCGAGCCGAGATTCGCCTGAATCCACGTTTGATCAGGGTCGCGGAGGAAATTGTTGAGGGTGATCCGCGCATCTTCCACGAGTGCGTCGGGCTCGGATGGCGGTACCGGTCGCCCCGATTCCGATGCGCACCCCGCGAGTGCGCCGGCGAGAATGAGCGCCAGCGCGGCGCGACGCGCAAGACTCGGTGCCGCAACTGCATTTGTCATTATTGTTCCTTCGAAGGTAAGGTGGAAACGCGGGGGGATGCCGCATCACGCTTTGCCGGTGCGCAGCGCGAACGAGCACGCACGCTGAAACCCGAGCATCTACTTTACATCGTCCGGGTTCAGTCATCGCATCAAGCCGCATTTGACCGTCGCGGCGCTTACTGCGAATGCCGGCAAACCCTGTGCTATCTTGGCCGTTCGACGAACACGGAGTGCACGCGTGGACAACAGAACACTCGGCCAGGGCTTGCAGGTATCGGCAATGGGCCTCGGCTGCATGGGCATGTCGGATTTCTATGGCGGACGGGACGAAGATGAAGCGATCGCAACGATCCACCGTGCGCTCGATCTCGGCATTCGCCTGTTCGACACGGCCGACATGTACGGAGCGGGTCGCAACGAAGAGCTCGTCGGGCGCGCGATCGGCGCGCGGCGCGACACCGTGATCGTGGCAACGAAATTCGGCAACGTGAGAAATCCCGATGGCACGTTCGCGGGCGTCAATGGCAAGCCCGACTACGTTCGCCAATGCTGCGAGGCAAGCTTGCGCCGTTTGGGGATCGAGACGATCGACCTCTACTACCAGCATCGCGTCGATCCGAACACGCCGATCGAGGACACCGTGGGCGCAATGGCGGCACTCGTGCGCGAAGGCAAGGTCCGCTGGCTCGGCCTGTCCGAAGCAGCTCCCGAAACCATTCGTCGCGCCCATGCGGTGCATCCGATCGCGGCGCTGCAGACCGAGTACTCACTGTGGAGCCGCGAAGCCGCCGAATCGGTGTTGCCGACGGTGCGCGAACTCGGCATCGGGTTCGTTCCCTACAGCCCGCTCGGCCGGGGCTTCCTCACGGGCCGAATACAATCGATCGACGCTCTGGACACGGACGATTACCGGCGCAACTCGCCGCGATTTCAGGGCGACAATTTCCAGAAGAACCTGCGGCTCGTCGACGAGATCAACACGATCGCGACCGAGAAGCGCTGCACGCCGTCGCAGCTCGCGTTGGCATGGGTGCTCGCGCAAGGCGACGACATCGTGCCGATTCCCGGCACCAAGCGTCGTACCTATCTCGAGGAGAACGTCCATGCGCTGGACGTGCACCTCGACGCCGACGACCTCGCGCGGATCGACCGCGCCATCCCGCCAGGCTCGGCGTCCGGCGAGCGCTATGCGCCCAACGCGTTGCGTGCCGTCGGTCGCTAGGGAGCCGCTCGCCCGCTGCGGCAGCTGAAGGCAGCCGTGCTTCGCAAACGAAATCGATAGCGCGCAATGCATCCGCTGATTCGCAACGTGCTGCTCGTCGCGGTGGCAACTCTGGGACTTGCCGCGCCGGTACGCGCACAATTCGCACTCATCGACGACGCACGGGTCATCGTCAAGTACAAGACCGCGTCGACGCTGCTGAAGGAAGGCATTGCGGCAGAAGATAAGCCTGCGGCGCTGGCGAAGGCGATGAGCGAGCGCACGGGCATTGCGTTTCGCGCTGGTGCGTCCGTAGCCGACCGCACACACGTACTGCTCGCAACGGGGTTCACGTCCGAGCAAATCGTCGCGCGCCTTGCCGCCGACAGTGACGTCGAATACGTGGTGCCGGACTACAAGCGCCATGCGCTCGCGGCGCCGAACGATCCGCTGTACGTCACCGGCCCCGCACTGACGGATAGCACCGGTGGGCCGCCGGCAGGACAGTGGTACCTGCGCGCCCCATCGGGCGACGTCGTGTCGTCGATCAATGTCGAGCCCGCCTGGAGCGTCACGCAAGGCAGCCCGGCGGTCGTCGTCGCGGTACTCGATACCGGCGTGCGCTTCGACCACGCCGACCTGCAGCGTGTCGAGGCCGGCGGCAACCTGCTGCCCGGCTACGACATGGTCAGCAACGTGAACGTCGCCAACGACGGCACCGGCCGCGATGCCGACCCGTCCGATCCCGGCGACTGGGTCACGCAGGCCGAAGCGCAACTAAGAAGCGGGCCGTTCTATCAGTGCGACGTGGAAGACAGCTCGTGGCATGGCACGCAGACGAGCGGCCTCATCGGCGCGCTGACCAACGACGGCATCGGCATGGCGAGCGTCGGGCGCACGATCCGCGTGCTGCCCGTACGCGTGCTCGGCAAGTGCGGCGGCTTCGATTCCGACATCATCGCGGGCATGCGCTGGGCCGCCGGACTGGCGGTTCCGGGCGTGCCGCCCAATGGCAACCCCGCGCGCGTGCTCAACCTGAGCCTCGGCAGTGACAACCCGTGCACGGCGGCGTACCGCGACGCCGTTGCCGCCATCAACGGTGCCGGTGCGGTCGTCGTCGCGTCTGCAGGCAACAGCACGGGCCACGCCGTTGGAACGCCCGCCGGCTGTCCGGGTGTCATCGCCGTCGGCGGGCTGCGCCATGCGGGCACCAAGGTGGGCTTTTCCGATCTAGGGCCCGAGATCAGCATCAGCGCGCCGGCAGGCAACTGCATCAACACCGCGGCCGGCACGCCATGCCTGTACCCGATCCTTACGACGTCGAACGCCGGCGTCACGGTACCGGTCGCCGACGCCGACGGCGGCTCGATCTACACCGACAGCTTCAACGCGTCGCTCGGCACGAGCTTTTCGGCGCCGCTCGTATCGGGTACGGTAGCGCTGATGCTGTCGGCGCAGCCGGCGCTGACCCCCGTCGCGATCGAAGCGATCCTGCGCAACACCGCGCGCGCCTTTCCTCCCGCTGCGCCACCGCTGCCGCAATGCGTCGCACCGCAGCCGGCGGCAGCCCTACAGATCGACCAGCTGGAATGCGGATGCACGACGGCGACCTGCGGTGCGGGAATGCTCGACGTAGGTGCTGCCGTGTTCGCTGCGAGAGCAGGCGCGCCACCGAATTACACGGGCCTGTTCTGGAACTCGCCAGCGGGCTCGGAGTCGGGCTGGGGCATCAACTTCGCGCACCAGGGCGACGTGATCTTCGCCACGTGGTTCACCTACGACCTGACCGGCAAAGCGTGGTGGCTCGCCATGACAGCCAACAAGACGGGCGCAGCCACGTACGCCGGCACGCTCTATCAGACAAGCGGCCCGCCGTTCAACGTCGTGCCGTTCTTTCCTTCGGCCGTGCACGCGACGCCGGTCGGCTCCGCGACGCTGACGTTCAGCAACGTCGACAACGGTACATTCGCCTACGTCGTGAACGGCGTTGCGCAGACGAAGGCAATCACGCGGCAGGTGTTCGGCCCGGTGCCCGCGTGCGCGTGGAACGCATTGCCCGTGCAGGGATCCGCCGGCAATTTCCAGGATCTATGGTGGGCTGCGCCGGCGGGCGTGGAATCCGGCTGGGGCGTCAATTTCACGCAGCAGGGCAACACGATCTTCGCCACCTGGTTCGCGTACGACGTCGACGGCACACCGCTATGGCTGTCCGTCACTGCGCAGGACACGGGGCTCGACGTCTTCAGCGGCACGCTCTATTCGACGACCGGGCCGCCGTTCAACGCCGTTCCGTTTCGTCCGGCCGACGTGACGGCGTCGCCAGTGGGAAGCGCAACGATTCGCTTCACCGATGGCGACAGCGGCATCCTTTCGTACACGGTGGGGCTGCCAGGCGGATCGTCTGCGCAGTCCAAGGCGATCACACGCGAGGTGTTCCGCGCACCCGGCACCGTCTGCCAGTGACGGTGAGGCAGCAGGCGACTCGTCACTGCATCCAGACCACCTGACCCCTGACGCCCTGGTAGAGGCACAACGCCGCCTCGATCAGCAGCACGAAGAACGTGATCGCGGCGCCTGCCACGCGGCCGAAGCGCGTGTGCCAGCCAAACGACAGTGCGAGTCCGTGCATGAGGCGCGCGACGACGAGCGCCACGCCGAGCGCGTGCAGCAGATAGATCGAATGGCGGCCGACTTCGAGAAACCCCATCATCAGCAACGCAAGCGGCACGTACTCGGCAAAGTTTGCTTGCGCGCGAACGATCCGGATGACACCGACGTCGCCGTTGTCGCCGAAGATGATGCCGCGCTGGCGCAGGCCGACGACGCGCACGCTCAACAGGACGAACCACAGGGTCAGCAGGCCGGCATACAGCGGGGTGACGAACATCGTGCGAGCTCCGTTAGTTGAGTCGCGTCGGCGGCGCAAGCGCTGCCGACATGGTTGGTCCGCACGCGAGTCCCGGGTGCGTCCCTGCAATCCGCTATTCTGCCCGGCGATGCTCTGGCGCGTCCCGTGATCCCACCGGACGCCCGGCGAGGCGGCCCCGCGCGGCGCGTGCGACCGCGAATCGCCGGCGGCCCGCCTCGGCCGGCTTGCGGACTGGCGGAGTTTTCGGCATTCCACTCCCTCCTTCGTGCGGCGCGTCTCGCCGCGCTGGAGCGCCAGGACGCTCCCGCGTAGTCTCGGCGCACGACGTGTTCGGAGGGTAGCGACATCGAAACGAACCAAGGCAGTTCAGCAGCAGGCGGCGACACAGGCCAGCGGGGGACCCCCGTGCAGCGTTCCGGAATTCGGCAAACGCTGCACGAGCTCCGCGACACGGGCGCCGTGATCTGGTGGCGCTTCTTCGATTGGCTCGCCGTCGTGTCGTGGAAGAAGTTGCTGCTCGTGTCCCTGCTGGCGCTGGTGCTCGCGGGAATTCTGCAGCATCCGATGCCGGTGTTGATGCTGATCATCGCGTCGTTCATCATCAAGGTCGTCGCCGGCGGCAAGCGCCGGGCCGAGCTTACCGCCGGCGAAGCGACGAAACGCGCGGAAACCGAGCAACTCGAGCGCACGGTCGTCGAAGCACGGATGGAAGCACTGCAGGCGCAAATCGAGCCGCATTTCCTGTTCAACACGCTCGCGAGCATCGATCAACTGATCCAGACCGACCCCAAGCGGGCGTCGGAAATGCAGAAGAGCCTGATCCGCTACCTGCGCTCGGCGATGCCGCAGATGCGCGAAGGCAGTCGGCCTACACTCGGTCAGCAGCTGAACCTGTCGAGCGCGTTCCTGGAAATAATGGCCATTCGAATGGAGGAGCGCCTGCGACCGGTCGTCAACGTCCCCGAAGGCCTGAAATCGGCGGTGTTCCCACCCATGATGCTGCAGACGCTGGTCGAGAACTCGATCAAGCACGGTCTCGAGCCGAAGGCGGAAGGCGGCACACTGGAGATCAGCGCGGAGATCGTCGATGGACAGCTTGCCGTGCACGTGCGTGACGACGGCAAGGGCTTCGCGCCGAAGGCGGAGGGCGGCGTCGGACTCGCCAACATCCGCCAGCGACTTCAGGCAATGTACAAGGGCCGGGCCGAGCTGATCATCAGCGTCCCCCCGGTCGGCGGAGCGTGTGCGACGATCAAGGTTCCGTACGAAGTCTCGCGCGACGCCGCGACCTGAACGAGCGAGTTCCAGCATGCCGACAAAAGCCACGCCGACCGCCGTGGTTGCCGACGACGAGCGCCTGATGCGGGATCAGCTCGTCACCGCGTTGAACGACGCATGGCCCGAGCTTGCGATCGTCGGTCAGGCGAGCAACGGTCGCGAGGCGATCGCGATGGTGCGCAGTCTCGACGCCGACATCGTGTTCCTGGACATCCGGATGCCCGAGCTCGACGGCATCCAGGCCGCGCAGGCGCTCGCGGGCGCTACGCACGTGGTCTTCGTCACCGCGCACGACCAGTTCGCGATCGACGCGTTTCAGCAGGGCGCAGTCGATTACCTGCTGAAGCCGGCCGAGCCGGAGCGTGTGGCGCTCACGTGCCAGCGATTGCGCGAACGGCTGCAGCACAAGCCCGATCCGATGAATGACCTGCTGGCGCAACTGTCGCAGCGCCTCGGCAGCGGCACGGTCAAGCCGCGCGAATACATCCGCTGGGTGCAAGCAAGCGTCGGGGCCAACCTCCGCGTGATTCCGACGACGGACATCCTGTTCTTCCGTGCCGAAGACAAGTACGTTCGCGTGCAGACGAAGAGCTTCGAGGCGCTGATTCGCAAACCGATCAAGGAGCTGATCGATGAGCTCGACCCCGACGAGTTCTGGCAGATCCATCGCGCCACCGTCGTGCGCGTCGACGCCGTCGAGCAGGTCAGTCGGAACTTTCGCGGTCACCAGGTCGTGCACGTGAAGGGCAGCACCGAAAAGCTCGAAGTGAGCCGAACGTTCAACAATCTGTTCAAGCAGATGTAGCGCGCCACATCGCCCTTCCGCCCGCGATCGCGTTATCGTCGGTCGACATCCGTTCCGCCAATAACCCGCGTCTGGTGTATGCTACAAACGCAGTGACAGGAGAACAGGATCTTCGGCTTTGCGCCCGACGGCGGCAACGGTACGCTGGAAATGCTGCTGTTCCTCATTCCCATCGCCGGCACCGCCTCCCTGGTCATGAAACGGCGGCAACGCAAGCCGTAGCCGTCGAACGCGTGAGTCACGTCCGGCGCCAAGCGCCAATGCAGCGCCGCGCCGATCCAAGGCGACCGTGCTCGCGATCAACGCGGCGGACGACGAGCGCGATTCGGTCGAGCTCGGCGAGCTGCAGTCGGCGCTACGTTTCGCACCGTAGCGCCGCT
>Ga0207675_100001750_pt1 | contig 21713 bp, 10 predicted proteins | sample KBSSwiS42_FD_184305 | JGI IMG/M metagenome (GOLD analysis project Ga0207675, IMG submission 184305) | Switchgrass rhizosphere microbial communities from Kellogg Biological Station, Michigan, USA - KBS Switchgrass S4-2 (SPAdes) (version 2) | ecosystem: Host-associated > Plants > Roots >...
GCTTCGCGGCGCCGGTGACGCTCGTCATCGTCGCGCTCGACGACCCGGCGCTCGCCGATGCCGGCCGCGGCCTCTCGCTCGCGATCGAGGGCGGTGCGCGCGCGACCGGTGCCGACGGTGCGCCGGTCGCGCCGACGGTCGTCGTCCGCGGCCAGCGCGCGTTGCTGCTCTATCCGATCGTCCCGGCCGCCAACGGAACCGGCGGCGTCACCGTCAGCGTCGCGAGCGAGGACGGCTGGCATCTCGTCGGCGTGATGGCGGCGGCGATCGGTGCCGACATCGACGCCGTCGCGGCGCAGCTCGCATCGACGAGCCTCGACCTCGTCGTGCGCGGCGCGGTCGCACCCGGCACCGCGCAGGCGCAGCTGTCGTGGCTGCCGGCGGCCAAGCGCGGCCACGAGATCGCCGAAGTGGTCGACGCCGGGACGCCGCGCAGCATCCGCCGCGCCGCGCCGGTCGCGCGCGCGGCGCGCAAGCGCGCGTCGCCGACGCGACGTTCGCGAACGAATCCGGAGTGAGCGATGCCAGCGATCGGAACCTTCGTCCTCCACAGCATGGCCAATCCGCCGCTGAAGGCGGCCGACTACACGCTCTCGGGCCAGGTCTCGCTCACGAAGGCGGACGGCGGATCGGTCGGCCCGGTCGAGCAGCAGAACACGCACCTGCGCGTGACGTCGCCGCGCTTCCAGCTGCCGCCCGACCAGATGCTCTCGACGTTTCCGCCCGCCAACAGCGAAGGCGCGTACGAGTCGCGGCTGCCGCAGATCGTGCTCAAGCGCCGCACGCTGCCGTGGGAGCGCGAGGCAGCGCCGGGCAACACGACGACGCCGTGGCTCGCGCTCGTCGTCGTCGCCGAGGGCGAAGCGACGCTCTCGGGCGACACGCCGATCGCCGACTGCGTCACCAAGGGCGTCGTGCTGAGCGGAGCCAACGACGTCGCGACCGGCAACTACCTCTCGATCACGCGCTCGACGATCGACAAGATCTTCCCGACCAAGGAAGAGCTGCCGCTGCTGTGCCACGTGCGCGAGGTCGACGTCAACGACACCGAGCTCGCCAACGGCGACGACGACGGCTTCCTCGCGACGGTGATCGCGAACCGGCTGCCGCAGTACGACCGCAGCAACGACAAGCCGGTGCGCTATCTCGCCTGCCTGATCAACGTCGAAGGCCAGCTCGAAGAGCTCGCCAAGCCGCCACCGCCAACATTCGACTTCCTCGCCACCGAGTTCGTCTTCGACCACCGCACGCTCTCGAGCGCAGCGAGCGATCCCGACCGCTTCGTCATGGGCACCGTCGCGGCGCCGGGCGTCGTCGCGGCGCGCGGCCCCGGCTTCGCCGCCGCGGCGCAGAAGAGCGCGAGCAGCGCCGCGGTCTCGACGCCGGCAGCAGGCGGCAAGGCCGTCGCCGCGCAATGGTCGACGACGCAAAAGAAGATCGAGCAGGTCGCGCTCACTGCTTCACAGGACGAAGCCGGCCGGCTCGTCCGCGACGGCATGCTCGAGGGCTATCGCGGCAACTTCGAGCGCTTCACGCTCGAGAAGACGTATCGCTTCCCGGTCCTCGCGCACTGGTCGTTCACGGTCAACGGCGTCGGCGGCTTCGAGAGCCTGATGCGCGGGCTCGACGTCGGCCTGCTCGGCACCGCGCCCGCCGAGCCGGTGCTGCCGCCGGGCGCGCCGCCGAAGCCGCCGCTCGCGCGGCCGGCTCCCGAGTTCACCGAGACCGGCCACGTCGGCCTGCCGCACCAGACGCGCCGCGGCGATCGCGTCCGCGCCTGGTACCGCGGCCCGCTCGGCACGTACCCGACGACGCGCGATGCGCCCGACGCCGCAGGCCGCCTTCCGCTCGCGCACGTCAGCGATCAGCTGCGGCGCAGCGTTCCCGACGGCCGCGAGGACCTCTCGCTCGCCGCTGCGTTCGAGATCGGGCGGCTGCTCGCGCTCTCGCAGCCGTCGGTGGTGCGGGCGCTCCTCGCGTGGCGCGCCGAGCAGTTCGGCGCCGCGCGCGCGAAGGAGATGCTCTCGGTGCTCGCCGATGCCCCCAAGCTCGGCGCCGCGATCGCCGGCGCACTCTCGGGACGCGGCCTCGCCGAGCTGCTGTCGCGCCACCTCGTCCTCGAAGCGGCGGCGCATCCCGAGCGCGTCCTCGCGCCGTCGCGGCCGCTCGTCGATCCCGGCCGGCCGTTGCCGTTCGCGCGCGAAGGCGGCCTCGACAAGCTGATCGCCGACGGCTTCGGCTTTTCCGCGGCGCAGGTGAAGGAGCTGCGCGTCGGCACCGGAACGGTCGCCGCGCTGCAGCGCACCGCCGTCCCGGTCGCGAGCGTCGACGTCAAGTCGCCGCTCCTCGAAGGCGTCGGCGCCGAGCGCTTGCGCGCGAGCCTCACCACCGCGATCGATCGCCTCACCGCCGACAGCATCGGCAAGCTCCGCCAGGTGCCGCGCGGCGCCGGCGGCGCGGCGCGTGCGGTGCGCGAGCCCGACGCCCTCGACGCGCTGATCAAGCAGGCGAGCCGGCGCGCACCGCCGCCGCCGCGGCCACGAAAGGCCGCGAAGAAGACTTCAGCGAAGAAGACCGCCGCGAAGAAGAGCGCGACCGCGAAGCGCGGCGCGACGAGGAGCAAGCGATGAAGATGAACGTCACCGCGGCGGCGACGATGCAGATCGCGACCGCGAAGCTCGCGTCGGTGGTGTTCGCGCCGCAGGACGACGACGCCGAGTTCGGCACCCGCGTCACGCCGCCCGAGCTGCGCGGCTGGCTCGCGCGGTTGCGCCTGCTGCAGGCCGTGCCGTTCTCGTACCTCGTCGCCGACGCGCAGCTCCTGCCGAAGGAGTCGATCCGCTTCTTCTATCTCGACCGCGCGTGGACCGATGCGCTCGTGCAAGGCGCGCTCAGCGTCGGCACCGTCAATTCGAGCGACCGTGCCGAGCTCGCCGCGCTCTACAAGGTCGTGCGCGACGAGCTCGACGAGGAAGAGCGTCGCGTGCGGCTGCCCGGCGGCGAGACGGTGCAGCAAGGGCCTGCGGGTCCGGTCACCGGCTTCGTGCTGCGCTCGCGCGCGGTCTCGGGCTGGCCGGGCCTGCACGTGCGCGCGTACGACCGCGAGCTCGGCGTCGCCGACGACGCCGCGATTCCCGAGTCGGATCCGCGCCGCATCAGGCTGTTGCGGATGGAGCGGCTGGCGCCGGCGGTGATGCTCGTCCTCTTCGACGGCATCCCCGCGGTCGTCCACATCGAAGAGCCGCGCCAGGGCATCCAGTTCGGCGTTCGCCTGACGCCGAGCGCCGACGACCCGAACCGGCTCCAGGCGGGAGTCAAGGCACGCGACGCCAAGACCGCGCTCGACACCAACAACAACCCCAACGACCTCGTGCCGGTGCCGTTTCGCCGCGGCACGCCGGGCGTCCTCGACATCAAGAAGCTCAACGATGCACTGCTCGCCGCGCCGGGAACGCACATGGAGGGCAGCGTCGACGGCGCCGAGTTCGCGCTGCAGATGTTGCGCTTCCCGTATCGCCAGGTGTTCGGCGACCCGAGCGTCGTCGCGGCGCCGCCGATGGTCGACGTCTTTCGGCCGACGATCGGCATCACCAAGCTGGTGACCGCGTTCACCCCGGAGTAGCGCATGGCCGCCTTCGACCCCGCGACGATCGCGCTGCAGATGCAGTCGGCGCGCTGGAGCGCGCTCGCGCGCACGCAGCTCTCGCTCGATGCGATCGGCCGCTTCGACGCCGCGCTCGTGCGCGACACGCGCGTGCTGGTGCCGATCGACGTCCAGGCGCTCGTCGTGCCCGCGAACAGCGCCGAGCCGATGGTGCGGCTGCCGCTTTCGATCGCGGCACCGGACGACGCGCCGCCGGCGCCGGCGACCGACATCCTCGCCGACGGCCCGCCGCGTCCTGCCGGCGTCCACCTGCACTGGGCGATGCCCGACGCGCTGCTCCGCGGCAAGCTCGCCGACAACGGCCCCACGAATCGGCTCTCGCTGCCGCCGCTGCCCGACCGCTGGATCGTGCTGCGCGTGGTCGCGCCGAAAGGAGCGAGCGCACCGGTCGTGCGCGGCTGGGTGATCGAGGCCGACACGACGCGCGTCGTCGATCTCGCCCAGTGGCCCGATGGTGCCGCTGCGGTCGCGGCGACGGGCCGCACCGTCGCTCCTGCCGATCTCACCGGCGCGTGCGGCGGCTCGCTCAACTGGACCGGAACGTACGACGCGACGCTGAACCGCTTCGCGCTGCACGACCCGCTCGACGACCTCGCGCAGGTCGCGCCGAACGGCACCGAAGGCGATCAGCTCGCCTACCTCGTCGCCGGCTGGTGGAGCGCACCGGCGAACGATCCGCTCGACGGCGCGCAGACGACGACGAGCCTGCACGAGCGGATGCGCCAGCTCGGCTGGGCTCTCGTCGAGGACCGCGAGGACGACGAGAAGCAGCAGCGCGAACGACGCGTCGTCCAGGACAAGCAGGCCTCGATCGGCCTCGCTGCGGCGACCCGCTATGCGCCGAACGCGACGCTCGCCGCGCGCGCGCCGCTGGCGACGAGCACCGCGTCCGCGATCCCGAAGCCAGGCCTGCAGTTCGCGACCGCATCGTTCGTCGACCAGGCGAGCAAGATCATCCAGACCGAGCCGCAGTGGCCGCGCAGCAGCCTGCTGCACGGCAGCGTCTACGGAGTTTCGGTGAACGCAATCGCCGGCGTCGACCAGCGGCCGGGGACCAACGATGTCCAGCTCGTCTGGGGCGAGCACGGCGAGGACGTCTCTGCCGTGCTCGCATCGATCGCGCTCGCGCCCGACGACGCGTCGGCGCGGCGCGCGTACGAGCGCCTCGTCGCCGCGTTCACCGGCAACCTGGTCGACCGCATCGACAGCGCCGACGGCGTCGTCGACGTCGAGGAGTGGGAGCACGCCGCCGGCTACGCGAGCCGCCCGGGCGGCGACGCCGGAACCGATCGCTTGCTCGAAGGCGCCGACGCCGGACCGCTCTCGGTCGGCCGCCAGGCACGCGGCGCGGTCGCGCGCGCGGCCGCTGCGGCGCTGAAGACGAAGGCCGGTGCGTCGACGCAGCTGTCGTTCGCGAAGCAGCGCAAGGACGTGCACGTCGGCAGCAAGGACGAGCAGCGCGCGCAGATGATCCAGTGGGGCAAGACCGAGAACGAGCGCGAGCAGGAGCGCGTCGCTCCCGAGACCGCCGGGCGGAAGCAACCGCAGGCGCGCGAGGTGCGCCAGGCGGCGCCGCGCTTCTACACGCCGCTCGAGCCGCTCGTCGCGGTGCGTGGCGCCAAGCGCAGCCTGCGCCACGGCGGCGACGGCCGCGCGTCCGGCGACGGCAAGCTGCACTGCCGCTATCCGGCGCAGATCATCCGCGCGATCGACCAGGTCATCGACGGCGCCGACGTGCTGCCGACGATCGGCTCCGCCGCGGTTCCCGACGAGGTGCTGCTGCTCGCGCGCGAGCTCGTGCTGCACAACCCGTACTGGGCGGCCTGGCTCGCCGCCGTCGCGACGGCGAAGCACAGCCTCGACGGCAAGGCGACGAAGAGCCGCATGGTCGCCGAAGCCGCGCTTCGCTTCGGCAGCACGCAGGCCGTCTACGACGGCACGAGCGGCGCGTTCTCGCGCAAGGTCAAGATGGCCGGCGGTGCGACGCGCCAGCTCACCGACGAGCGCATCGCCGACCAGCTGCGCCGCTTCTCGCTCGTGCAGGGCGTCGACCCCGATCCGGTCGGCGTCACCGCATGGTCGCAGCCGTGGATTCCGCTCTGGCTCGAATGGGAGCTCGACCTCGCACTCTCCGATCGCCTCGACGGCTGGGCGCTCGGCAGTGTCGATGTCGAGACCGTCGCGCCGTTCGGCGGCGAAGGCGCGCCGGCGACGCCGATCGCGCGCACGTTGACGGGCCGCAGCATGCTCACGACCGGCACCGCGACCGCGCTCGCCGGCGCGGTGCGCACGTGGCTCGTCGCCGAGGACCAGCGCGACGCCGACAACGCCGGCGAGGCGAGCGAAGCGACCGAAGCCGCGCTCGCGCGCATCGCCGCCGCGGTTGATCAGCTCGACGTCGTCAGCGCCAACCTCGACGGCGTTCGCGAGCAGCTGCTCGGCCTCGCGTACCACGGCGGGCTCGTGCGCGAGCGGCAGGCCGACGACACGCTCTCCGATCCCAACGTCAGCGGCGAGACGCCGCTCTGGCTGCGCGGCGGTGTCGCACGGCTCGCGCGCGCGCGTCTCGTCGACGCGTTCGGCCGCACGCTCGCGCTGCCGGTCGAACGGTTGCGCGCTCCCGAGCGGCTCGTCGTCGCATCCGCGAATGCGCAGCCGCCGGGCAACATCGACGCGCCGCCGCCGGCGGTCGGCGATGCGCTCCGCCTGTCGCCGCGCCTCACGCTGCCGGCGCGATTGATGTTTCGTCTCGTCGACCCGGCGGCGCGCGGCGACGACGCCGCCGAAGCGAACGTCGACCAGGTCGAGCCGGCGAAGATGACGAATCCGGTGTGCGGCTTCGTGCTGCCCGACCACATCGACGAAGCGCTCGAGTTCTTCGACGTCGCCGGCACGCCGCTCGGCCAGCTCACGCACGAGCCGATCGGCGGCGGCGTGGTCTGGGAAGTCGCTCCCGGCCGCAACGCCCCGGCCGACGCCGGGCCGCTGTTCGATCTCTCGGGTGCCGCGACGCACCTCGGCATGCTCGCCGCCGGCACCGTCGCCGCTGATGCCAAGGCGCGCCAGGGCCAGGCGGCCGACCTCGACAACGAAGGCGCCGAGTCGGCGCTCTCCGCATTGCTGCGCGCGATCGACACGACGATGTGGAGCGTCGACGCGCTGAGCGGCCTCGGCACCGAGCACATCGCCGGGCTCGTCGGCAGGCCGATCGCCCTCGTGCGCGTGCGGCTGCGCCTCGATCTCGCATCCGAGCTCGGCCGCGATGCGGCCGCCGCCGCGAGCGCGCTCGCCGACCGCGCGTTCACGGTGCGGATCGGCGAGATCACGCGCGCCGACGACGCCGTCCTCGGCTACTTCGTCGACGACGACTACGAGCACGTCCACGTCGTCGACAAGGTCGTCGCCCACCTCGCCGTCGACAGCGGCCGCCTGCGCGGCCAGCTCGCCGGCATCGACCACGCCGACGACGTTCCGGGCACGCGCCCGATCAACCATCCGTACATCGTCGCCGAGGACGAATTGCAGCTGCGCTTCGGCCAGACCGTGATGCTGACGCTCCTCATGCATCCGGCCGGCAAGGCGAACGCGACCTGCGGCGTGCTGCCGAGAAAGGCGATCCAGCTCGCGCGCGACTGGGTCGCACCCGGCCTCGCGGTGATCGCGCCGTCGGCACGTGTCGGGCCGGTGCTGCTCGATCCGGCGCAGGTGCGGCTGCCGAAGATCTCGTCGTTCCCGAAGGACCAGCTGTTCACGCGCCGCGACACGCCGGCGACATGGAAGGACGACCCCATCCTCGCGGCGACGCAGGAAGCGCTCTTGCCCGACCTGCCGCACGAAGTGCAGGAGGGCTACATCCGGATCGCGCCGACCGCAGCGGCCAAGGACGAGGGCTGACCGTGGCGCGCATCCGGCTTCGCGGCGCTCCGAAGAAGGATCCGAGCAAGCGCGGCCGTGCCGCCGAGCGCCAGCGCTTTCTCGCCGCCAAGCGCGGCGACGTCGACGCCGGCGATCTGCGCGAAGCGATCCGCGCGCGCCGCCGCCAGCAGGCCGCGGAAGCGCGGCCTCGCGCCGGCATGCGCGCCGCACCCGACGAGGCGCAACAGCACCAGTGGCTGCCGATCGGACCGACCGTCGTCCTCGCCGGGCAAGCGGGAGGACGGCCGCGCGTCGCCGGCCGCGTCACCGACATCCAGGTCTCGAGCAATGGGCTGCGCGCGTACGCGGCGACCGCGAACGGCGGCGTCTGGTTCAGCGACGACGGCGGCGAGTCCTGGCGTCCGCTCGGCGGCTGGACCACGACCGGCGATCCACCGCCGATCGATCGGCCTTCGAGCGTGCTCGCTTGCGGTTGCCTCCTCGTGCGCTTCGACAACGGCAACAACGCCAACCTCGACGAGGTGTTCGTCGGCACCGGCGAGCTGATCCCGATCGAGCGCGGCCGCCCGTTTTCGCGCAACTCCGGCGTCGGCATCCTCCATGCGACCGGTCCCGCGACGAGCACGATCTTCGCGGCGCCGTGGACGACCGAGGGCACGAACCTCGCGGGCTCGGGGATCTTTCGCATCGCCGAGAACCCCGCCGACGCGACGACCCTCGTCGCGGCGACGTCGGCGGGACTGTGGACACGCACGGGGGGGCCGGTCGCGGCGTGGACGCAGGTCGGCGTCGCGCCGTTCTCGGGTGCTGCCGGTGCAAAGCTGATCTGCACCGACGTTGCGTGGATCGCGGGTGCGGGTGCGACGCCGACACGTCTCTGGGTCGCCGTGCGCGACGACGCCGGTGCGAACTCGGGCGTCTGGGTGAGCGCGAACGGGCTCGCAGGACCGTTCAACCAGATCGCGCTGCCCGCGCTCGCCGGCAATCCCGGCCTGATGCCGAGCAGCCGATTGACGCTCGCTTCGGCGCCTTCGGATCCACGCGTGATGTACGCGCTCGGCGAAGCGAATCAGGTCTGGCGCTTCGACAACCTCAATCCGGTCGGCGTCGAGCGCATTCCGCCGAACCTGCTCGGCGGTCAGGACAGCTACAACCAGGCGATCGCGGTGCACCCGACGCGGCCGGAGCGGCTGTTCCTCGGCGGCGCCACCGAATCCGCCGACGGCGAATGGAGCGCCTCGCTCTATCTCGCGAGCGTCACCGCGCCGGCGGCGGGACGCTGGCAGTACGGCTTCACGACGATCGCCGCTGGCGCCGATCCGACGACCGACGATGCGTTCGTCGGCAACGGCGTCCATGCCGACGTTCACGCGCTCCGCTACGTCACCGTCGGCACGCACACCGAGCTCTGGGTCGGCTGCGATGGCGGCGTCTTCCGGTCGCTGCGCGGCAACGACGACAACCGCCAGGTGAGGAACAGCTTCATCGCGCGCAACAACGGGATGGCGACGCTCGAGTGCGGCTACGTCGCGGGCCATCCGGCGGTCGACGGCCACGTCATCGCCGGCGCGCAGGACAACGGCACGCTCGAGCGCGTCGGCATGAACCTGTGGGGCCGGCCGTTCGGCGACGGCGACGGCGGCGGCGTCGTCTTCGATCCGGCGTCGCCCGACGGCTTCGTCGGCCAGGTGACGAACGCGACCTTCCGCGGCTCGAGCGCGGTCTTCACGCAGCCGGCGATGCGAACGCCGACGCCCGCAGGCGCATCGCCGCCACCCGCCGAAGCCGATGAGGATTCGAACACCGAGTTCTACACGGGCATCGACGCCGTGCTCGTGCCCGCGGTCGCGCCGGCGTCGGCGACGAGCCGGATCGCGTATGGCAGCTGGCGTGTCTGGATGACGCAGGACTCGGGCGCGACGTGGCGCACGCTGCCGTCGCTCGCCGATCCGCTCAACGTCGGGCCGCCGCCGGCGCAGGACAGCGTCACCGACCCGTGCGTCAAGGACGGCACCGGCGCGCGCGACGTCTCGCGCGGCCGCGTCGTCGCGGTGCGCTGGGCATCGCCGACGCGCCTCTATGTTCTCTGCAAGCGCGAGGTGCTGAAGTTCGAGCTCGTCGTTGACGCCGCCGCGACCGGCGGAATGCGCATCACACCGACCGCGCTCGCCAAGCAAGGCACGCACAAGAAGGAGGACCCGCAGGCCGCGAAGACGGTCGCATCGCCGGGCCAGCGCTTGCCCGAGGTCAGCGCGTGGAGCGACATCGCGGTGCACGATCCGACACGCGGCCCGCACGGCTCGTTCTACGTGACGACGACCGGCGATCGCAACACGCCCGACATGGACACCGTCTGGTGGTTCGACGGCACCGACCGCTGGCGCGCGACGGGGCTGCGCACCAACGCCGACGCGACCAAGCGCGTGCCGGCGCCGGCGTACGCGGTCGTCGTCGACAAGACCGACCGCAACACCGTCTACGTCGGCACCGCGGTCGGCGTCTGGCGAGGCGTCTTCGATCCCGGCGCGACGACGTGGAACTGGTTCTCGATGAACAACGGCCTGCCCGAGGCGGCGGTGCAGGACCTCGCGCTGCACGACGAGACGGCGACGGGTCAGCGGCTGCTGCGCGCCGCGATCCAGGCGCGCGGCATCTGGGAGGTCGACCTCGCACAACCCGCGCTCGGCGCGCGCACGCTGCTGCGCGTCCACGCGTGGGACACCCGGCGCCAGAATCCGACGCCGCTCACCGACCCGAAGCAGCCGCTGCCGAACGCGCTGCTGTCGTGGCATGCGAGCCCGGACGTGCGCGTGCGGCCGCGCCGCGGCAGCAAGCCGCCGGCACCGACGGCAGCGTTCCCGTGGATCGGCGCGTCGCCGGATGCGTACGGCCTGTGGGTGTTCCAGACTGCGCTGCACGTGCGCAACACCGGCGATCCGCTCGTCAAGCCCGATGGCAAGTGGACGCCGCTCTTCGACACGCGCCTGCGCGCCGCGAACGCCAACTCGAACCGCATCACGCAGACCGTCTGGAACACGATCGTCGGCTCCGGCGCGGCGTTCCCGAACGCGTACGGTGAGCCATGGAACGGCAGCGAGCCGTCGGAAGCCGATCTGTTCGAGCTGATCGTCGACCGACCGGCGCCGGGCGGATCGCCGGTGTCGCTCGCGATCGGCCGCGTCCACGCCAAGGTCGACGTCCAGGTGCATCACCGCAGCGGCATCGCCGTCGCTGCCAACCAGGTGAAGGTGACGCTGCTGCGCCGCGACGTCACCGGCACCGCCGATCCGGCGTGGGCCGCGCTCGCCGCCGCGTGGACGGTGCCGGTGCAGGCGCTGCTGCGGGGCGGCGGCGCCAACCCGGCGCTCGCCGACGGCTGGAGCTTCGCCGACACCGGCACCGCGGTGCGAAGCCCGAGCGGACCGGTCGACGCGCGCCTCTCGCGCGCCGTCACCTTCGACGTCGACTTCAGCACCACGGCGGCAGCGGCGCGCGTGCTGCTCGTCGCCGTCGTCCACTCCGACGCCGACCCGGTGACGCTGGCCGGTGCGACGCTGCAGGCGGTCGTTCTCGGCAACCGCTTCGTCGCGCTGCGCAGCGTCGAGGTCGTCTGAGCGCGCGCTGCGCGCCGGCGATCGAATCGAGTCAGCGCGGTGCGTCTTCGGCGTCGCGCGCGGCGAGCACGCGCACGGCGGGACATCGACGATGATCGCAACCGATTTCCGCCGGCCCGAGAGGAGACCCCATGACGACGCCCACCAACCTCGCCGACTGCAGCGCGCTGACGCTGCTCGCGCTCTACCGCAGCGGCGACGTCTCGCCGGTCGAGGCGACGAGCGCCGTGCTCGACCGCATCGCGCGCCTGAACCCGGTGCTCAACGCCTTCTGCCATCTCGCGCCCGAAGAAGCGCTCGCGTCGGCGCGCGCGAGCGAGGCGCGCTGGATGCGCAAGGCGCCGTGCGGCGAGCTCGACGGTGTTCCGGTCTCGGTCAAGGACCTGATCCTCGCCGCCGGCTGGCCGACGCTGCGCGGCTCGCGCACCGTCGACCGCGCCGGGCCGTGGGACGTCGACGCGCCGGCGACCGCGCGGTTGCGCGAGGCCGGCGCGGTGCTGCTCGGCAAGACGACGACTCCCGAGTTCGGCTGCAAGGGCGAGACCAACTCGCCGCTCACCGGCATCACGCGCAATCCCTGGAACCCGGCGAAGACTCCGGGCGGATCGTCGGGCGGCACCGCGGCCGCGGTCGCAGCGGGAATGGGGCCGCTCTCGGTCGGCACCGACGGCGCCGGCAGCGTGCGCATCCCGGCCGCGTTCTGCGGCAACTTCGGTCTGAAGCCGAGCTTCGGGCGCGTCCCCGCGTATCCGCTGTCGCCGATGGGAACGGTCGCGCACCTCGGACCGCACACGATGAGCGTCGCCGACGCGGCGCTGATGATGAATGTCCTGAAGCGCCCCGACGCGCGCGACTGGACCTCGCTGCCGTTCGATGCAAGCGACTACACCGTCGGTCTCGGCGACGGCGTGCGGGGGCTGCGCATCGCGTTCTCGCCGACGCTCGGCTACGCGAAGGTGGACGCCGAAGTCGCCGCCGCCGTCGCGCGCGCGGTCGCCGACCTCGAGTCGCTCGGCGCGCACGTCGACGCGATCGACCCCGGCTTCGACGATCCGCTCGAGATCACGACCGGACTCTGGTTCGCCGGCACGCATGCGATCTGGGCGGGCCTGACGCCGGCGCAACAGGAGGTCGCCGATCCCGACTTTCGCGCCGAGGCCGAGCTCGGCGCCGCGTTCAGCGCGCTCGACATCCATCGGCTGCAATTGCGGCGCGGCGCGCTCGGCGCACACATGCGCCAGTTCATGGAGCGCTACGAGCTGCTCGCGACGCCGGCCGTCGCCGTCCCTGCGTTCGATGCGCGCCCCGCCGGCCATTCGCCGATGGAGCCGAAGGCGATGCTCGGCTGGACGCCGTTCTCGTATCCGTTCAATCTGACGCAGCAGCCGGCGTGCACGATCCCGTGCGGCCTGACGAAGAGCGGCCTGCCGATCGGGCTGCAGCTCGTCGGCCCGATGTTCGGCGACGCGCTCGTGCTGCGCGCCGCGCGCGCATACGAGAGCGTGCGGCCGATCGCGCGGCCGCCGCTCGTTGCGACGTCGTCGGCGCGGCCGCCGCAGTAGCGACCGTTCAGGCGCGGATCTCTGCGGGGATCTCGCGCGCGAGAAAGTCGTAGACCGTGCGCACCAGCGCGTTGGCGCGGATCTCGCGATGCACCGCGAGCCAGCACGGCAGCGCGGCGGGCGCGAGCGCGGGCAGGACGGCGACGACGCCCGGCCAGTGGCGGAGGTTGTAGCGCGCGACGAACCCGATCCCGGCGCCTTCGGCGACGAGCCTGCCGTAGGCGACCTGATCGTCGGTGCGGAGCGCGAAGTCGGCGCGCGCGAGCGTGACGCCGAAGCGCGCCGCGCCGCGCACGATGGTGTCGTCGCGGTCGTAGCCGATCAGCCGGTGCGCGAAAAGATCGTCGACGCCGCGCAGCGGCGGCGCCTTCGCGAGGTACGACCGATGCGCCGCGGCGACGATGTCGATGTCGCCGAGCTTCTTCGCGATCAGCGACGCCTGCGCCGGCCGCACCATGCGCACCGCGATGTCGGCCTCGCGGCGGAGCAGATTGGTGAGCTCGTTCGACGCGACCAGCTCGATCTCGATCTCGGGATGCGCACGCTGCAACCGGGCGAGGACAGCCGGCAGCAGCCAGGTCGCGGCGACCTGGCTCGTCGTCACGCGGACGACGCCGCGCGACGGCGAGCGCGCCCCGGCCAGGCCGCGCGTCAGCGCGAGCGCGCCGTCGGCCATCTGCCGCGCCGCGTCGGCGATCGCGAGCGCGGCGGCGGTCGGCGTGACGCCACGGCCGGTGCGCTCGAAGAGCGGCGCGCCGAGCTCGGCCTCGAGCTCGGCGACGTGGCGGCTGAGGGTCGGCTGCGTCGCGCCGAGCTGCTTCGCAGCCGCGGTGACGCTGCCGGCGTCGAGGACGGCGAGGAAGCTGCGGACGAGGCTCCAGTCGAAGCGGTCGACGGCGTCAGGCATGCACTAATGTATGTCTGCCATGCAGCAATCGATGCGCTTCGGACCGCTCCCGCGATGCACACTGGCGTTCGACGCAGCCACGAATGAAGCAGATGAACTCAACGACCTCCCGCACCGTCCTCGTCCTCGGCGCCAACGGCCGCTTCGGCCTCGCCGCGTCGCAGGCGTTCGCCGCCGCCGGCTGGCGCGTCCTCGCGCAGGTCCGCCGCGATCCGGCAGCGGCGATGCCGGCGTCTGCCGAGGTCGTCCGCGCGCCGCTCGCGGCGCTCGCCGCCGGCGATGCGCTCGTCGCGCTGCCGCGCATCGACGTCGTCGTCCACGCCGTCAACCCGCTCTACACGCGCTGGGACGAAGCGCTTCCCGCCGCGACCCTCGCGATGGACGTCGCCGAGCGACTCGGCGCGCGCTTCCTGCTGCCGGGCAACGTCTACAACTACGGCGCGGCGATGCCGCCGCTCCTCGACGAGTCGACGCCGCAGCGGCCGACGACCGAGAAGGGCGAGATCCGCGTCGCGATCGAGAACGCGCTCGCGGCGCGTGCCGCTGCGGGGCGGCTCGCCGCGACCATCGTCACCGCGGGCGACTTCTTCGGCGCCGGCAGCGGCAGCTGGCTCGACCAGGTCATCGTGCGCTCGCTCGCGCGCGGCAAGCTCGCCTATCCCGGCGATCCGACGCTCGTCCACGCGTGGGCATACCTGCCCGATCTCGCGCGCGCGTTCGTCGCCGTCGCCGCGCTCGCCGACGCTCGGCCATTCGAGCGCTTCACGTTCGCCGGCCATTCGGTCAGCGGGCATGCGTTCCTCGCCGCGGTCGAGCGCGCCTCGGCGTCGCTCGGCATCGCGCCGGCGCGCGGCTGGCGGCACGGCACGATGCCGTGGCCGCTCGTGCGCATCGCCGGCGTCGCCGTTCCGCTCTGGCGCGAGCTGGCGCGGATGTCGTACCTGTGGCGCGTTCCGCACGCGCTCGACGGCAGCCGGCTCGCTGCGCGCTGCCCCGAGCTGAGATCCACTGCGCTCGACGACGCCATGCGCGCGAGCCTCGCCGCGCTGGGCTTCGGCCCCCAGGCGGCCGACGCGGCCCTCCAGCCGGCGCGCTGACCACCGCGAACCGGGGGTTTCGACGGGCACGGCGCGTGCTCGAATCGAGGCTTGGCGTTTGGGCCATCATCGCCCGTGCCGAAGCCGTTGCCGGCGCCCGCGCCGGCGGCCCAGAAACGAGATGACCCCTGCCGAAATCGACCGAGTGTTCGGCCGCGCCCGCGTGCGGATGATGACGGGCGAGCACGTCGAGGTGTTCCGCGAGGAAGCGCGCGAAGGCGAGGAACGCCGCTACACCAAGCGCTTCCTCGAGACAGCGAGCGGTGACTTCCGGCCCTGGACCGAGCGCGAGTGGCGGATCCTCGACCGCCTCGGCGCGCGCGGCGACGCCGCGGTCGCGCGCGTCGTTCGCTTCTTCCCCGCCGACGACACCGGGATGCCGCGGCTGCAGACGCGCGACGCCGGCCCGACTGTCGACCAATGGGCTTCGCTGGTGCCGCTCAGACGCACCGCGCCGGTCCTGCCCTACGTGTTCGGCGATTGCGCCACCTGGTGGGCGCTCGCGCGCCAGTGCCTGATCGCGTTCGAGCCGCTGCACGCGCTCGGCTTCGTCCACCTCGACTTCAAGGCCGACAACGTCTGCGTGCCGTGGAAGCCGTCGCAGGCGGCGCGCCCGGCCGCCGGGCAGCCGATGGCGCCCGACTTCGACGGCCTCGCGCTGATCGACGTCGCGTTCTCGCTCCTGCCGGGCGTCGATCTGCCTGGTGCGCTGCCGCTCGCGCGCGAGCCCGGCTTCGAGTACCAGTCGCCGCGCCTGCTCGAAGCGCTCGACGAAGGCCGCCGTGGCGAGCTCCGGCCGACGCGCGAGCTCGACTGGCGCTGCGACTTCTTCAGCCTCGCGGCGATGCTGTGGCGCATGCTGCCCGAGATCGACGACGCCGCCGGCACCGGCTGGACGCGCGAACGTCACGAATGGGCGACGCAGTTCGTCGGCCAGTTGCTCGACGTCCACGGCGCTCCGTTGCCGGCGGCGCGGCCCCATCGCACGTTGATTGCAGAAGCGGCACTGCGCCTGACCGACCCGCAACTCGTCGCGGCGCTGCAATCGGGCAGCAGCTTCGATCCCGAGCGGGCGTGGCCGAACGGCGCCGAGGCGATGCCGCTGACGCGCGTTGCCGCGACACCGCTCGCGCGGCGCGGCGAGCGGATCGAGCCGCGCTTCGCGATGCCGACGCCGGCGACGGAGCCACCTGCGTCGGCCGCGCCGACCGCGGCCGCGCCCGTCGATCCGGCCACGCTGGCGACGGCGCCGTTCGCCGCGACCGCTCCGCCTCCGGTCGTCGACGACGAGGTCGCCCCGACCGGCGCGAAAGTCGATTTGCCGCTCGACGTCGAGATCGACGTCCCCCTCGACGTCAACGTCGGCGTTCCTCTCGAAGCGCCCGTCGCGCACGCGATCGACATTCCGGTCGACGTCGCTGCCGAACGCACGATCGACCTCGACGCCGAAGCTGCCGTCGCGCGCGCCGCCGAGGCGCCGTTCGCGCGCACGGTCGACGCGTCGGCGGCGGATCGCGCCGAGGCACGGCGCAGCGAACCGGTCGCGGCCTCGGCGCTCGCAGCGGCGGTCGCCGGCACCGCACCAGCGACCGCGCCGATGACGCGCGCCGCGGCGGTCGAGGCGCGGACGCCGATGACGATCGCCGAAGACGCGCCGACCTGGCGCACGCTTCCCGAGCCTTCGTCGTGGCCCGCACCGCTCGACGACGGCGAGCCGCGCTCGTTTGCGCCGTTCGACAGCACGCCATCGGAACCCGCGATCGGCGCTGGCGAAGGCGCCGCCGAGCGCCCGGCGCAGCGGCCGCGCGCGCCGGCGTCGTCGCAGTTCCCGATCCTCGCGGCAGCAGGTGTCGGCGCGCTCATCGTCGCGGCCGCGGCGTGGTGGCAGCTCGACGGTCGCGCGCGCTTCGATGCCGGCATGGAGCGCGCGGCAGCGCCGGCGCCGGCTGCGGAGAGCGTCGCGGTCGTTCCGGTGCCACCCGAGACAGTCGCCACCGCGAGCGACGCGTCGACGGCGACCGCAAGCAACGCCGCGCCGACGACCGAGCCCGCGACAACCGCGGGCGCTGCAGCGGATTCGACGGCCGCATCGGCCGCGACCGCGTCGCCGGCGAGCGCTGCGCCGGTGATCGAACCCGATCGCACCCGTGCGGCGGCGGGCACGACCGCACCGGAAGCGCTCGAAGCGAATGCCTCTGCCTGGATGCGAGACCGCGTGCCCGGACTCGCGCGAGCCGCGGAGCGGCGGCTCGCTCCGGTGCTCGCCGCCGCGGCGCGCTCGCCCGAGCTGCGCCGCCGCAGCGAGATCCGCACCGCTGCGCAGTCGGCGCGCGCGGTGGTCGCGCCACCGTCGGGAGCGGCCTTCGACGCGCGCGAAGCGCAGCGCCTCGACGATGCGGCGCAGGCAGCGGTCCGGCGCGACCACGACCTCGCCGTTGCGCTGCACCTGCAGACGCAGGCGTTCGGTGCCAACCCGCTCGACCCTGAGGTCGCGGGCAACCTCGCGCTCCTGCACCTGAATGAGCCATCGCCGCAGGCCGAGCCGGCGCGCCAGCTCGCGCTGCACGCGCTGACGTTGAAGGACGATCGCTTCCCGACCGGACGCATCGAGGATTGGACGACGCTCGCGATCGCCGCGGCGTTGACCGGGCGCGAGCGCGACGCACGCAATGCCTGGTTCGTCTCGATGGCACTGACCGGCGACCTGCAGCGCCAGTGCGACGCCGCCGTGCACGCCAGGGCGACCTACGGCGAGCGCGTCCGCCCGTCGGTGCAGGCGATGCTGCAGCGCGCGCGCTCGTCGGCCGCGTACGGGCGCTGCGAGATCCCGCAGGCGACGCCCGCCGAGAAGCGCGCCGGCAGGGGCGTCAAGAGCAAGAGCACGCAGAAGGCGAAGCGCGCGATCCCGTAAAGTCGGTGCTCCCTCGTTCGCCGGAGAGCCCGCCATGCCCTTGCCCCGCTCGTTCCTCGCGTCCGCGACCGCGCTCTTGCTCGCGGCGATCCTCGCCTTCGCGCCGCCGGCGTCGGCGCAGCAGCGCAAGGACAGCGTCGTCCTCGGCATGGTTCTCGAGCCGGCGCCCGGCCTCGACCCGACGACCGCGGCCGCCGCCGCGATCGGCGAGGTCGTCCACATGAACGTCCTCGAGGGCCTGACCAAGATCAACATGGACGGCAAGGTCACGCCGCTCCTCGCCGAGAGCTGGTCGACCGACCCCGACGGCAAGGTCTACACGTTCAAGCTGAGAAAGGGCGTCAAGTTTCACGACGGCGAGGCGCTCGACTCGAGCGACGTCAAGTTCAGCTTCGAGCGCGCCAAGGCCGAGGGCTCGACCAACAAGGCGAAGAAGGCGGTGTTCGACAACATCGCGCGGATCGACACGCCCGATCCGTCGACGGTGATCGTCGTCCTCAACAACGCCGACGGCAACTTCCTCTTCCGCATGGGCGAGAACACGGCGGTCGTCCTCGACCCGAAGAGCGCGCCGACGACCGCGACCAAGCCGATCGGCACCGGACCGTTCAAGTTCGAGTCGTGGCAGAAGGGCTCGGCGATCACGCTGGTCAAGAACGAGCAGTTCCGCGACGCCGCCAAGGTGCAGATGAAGAAGGTGACGTTTCGCTTCATCAACGACCCGGCGGCGCAGGTCGCGGCGCTGCTCGCCGGCGACATCGACGGCATGCCGCGCTTCGGCGCGCTCGAGTCGCTCAAGCAGTTCCAGAACGATCCGCGCTTCTCGGTGACCGTCGGCGGCACCGAGGGCAAGACGATCATGACGATCAACAACAAGAAAAAGCCGTTCGACGACGTCCGCGTCCGCCGCGCGCTCGCCGCGGCGATCGACCGCAAGGCGATCATCGACGGCGCGCAGGAAGGCTACGGCACTCCGATCGGCAGCCACATGGTGCCGAGCGACGCCGGCTACGTCGACCTCACCGGCGTCAACCCGTACAACCCGGAGAAGGCGAAGGCGCTGCTCAAGGAGGCCGGCGTGCAGACGCCGCTCAACGTCACGCTGACGCTGCCGCCGCCGGCATACGCGAGGAAGGGCGGCGAGATCATCGCATCGCAGCTCGCCAAGGTCGGCGTCGTCGCCAAGATCGAGAACGTCGAGTGGGCGCAGTGGCTCTCGGGCGCGTTCAAGGGCAACTTCGACCTCACCGTGATCAGCCACGTCGAGCCGCTCGACTTCGACCGCTACGCCGACCCGAACTACTACTACGGCTACGACTCGAAGGCGTACAAGGACCTGCTCAACACCTACAACACGACGACCGACGCGAAGGCGCGCCTCAAGATCCTCGGCGACATTCAGCGCCAGCTCGCGACCGACTCGGTCAATGCCTACCTGTTCCAGCTGCCGCAGTTCGCGGTCGCGAACAAGCGCCTGAAGGGCCTGTGGAGCAGCTCGCCGATCTTCGCCAACGACCTCGGCGCGCTGACTTGGCAGTAGCCGGCGTCTCGACCGCGCGATGACGGCTCTCCACGACCTCAGCGCGGTCGAGCTGCTCGCGCGCTATCGCGAGCGGTCGCTCTCTCCGGTCGAGGTGACGCGCGCGGTGCTCGACCGCATCGCGGCGTGGGAGCCGCACCTGCACGCGACGTACGCGCTCGATGGCGACGCCGCGCTCGCCGCAGCGCGCGTCTCCGAAACCCGGTGGTTGCGCCACGTCAGCGCCGGCGAGAACGTCGGCGCGCTCGAAGGCGTGCCGACGATGATCAAGGAGAACATCGCCACTGCGGGAACGCCGGTGCCGCTCGGCACCGCGGCGACCGAGCTGGTGCCGGCCGAGCGCGACGCGCCGCCCGCAGCGCGGCTGCGCGAAGCCGGCGCCGTCATCCTCGGCAAGACGACGATGCCCGACTACGGGATGCTGTCGTCGGGCCTGTCGAGCTTTCACAGCCTGACGCGAAATCCTTGGGACCTGAGCAAGAACCCGGGCGGCAGCAGCTCGGGCGCCGGCGCCGGGGTCGCTGCGGGCTACGGGCCACTGCACGTCGGCACCGACATCGGCGGCTCGGTGCGCTTGCCCGCGGGTTGGTGCGGCATCTTCACGCTGAAGCCGAGCCTCGGCCGCATTCCGATCGACCCGCCGTACGCCGGTCGCGTCGCCGGGCCGATGACACGCACCGTCGCCGATTCGGCGCTCTTGATGGGCGTCCTCGCGCAGCCGGACGACCGCGACACGATGAGCCTGCCGCCGCAGACGATCGAATGGCAGCGGCTCGAGCGCGACGTCCGCGGGCTGCGCATCGGCGTGATGAGCGATGCCGGCGTCGGCTTGTCGGTGGACGCCGACGTCGCCGCTGCGTTCGACGCCGCGGTCAAGCGCTTCGAGCTCGCGGGCGCGCACATCGAACGCGTCGCGCCGTTCATGACGCGCGCGATTCTCGACGGCATGGACGACTTCTGGCGGATGCGCGCCTGGCTCGACATCTCGGCGATGCGCGAAGAGCGGCGCGCGCGCATCCTGCCCTACATCGTCGCGTGGGCCGCGCGCGGCGCGCAGCTTTCGGGCGAGCGCGTCTTTCGCGGCTACAGCCAGATGGCGGCGATGCGCGATGCCGCGGTCGCGGCGTGCCGGCCCTACGACGTCGTGCTCTCGCCGACGTCGCCGATCCCGAGCTACGACGCCGAGCTGGCGTCGCCGACCAACGATCCCGAACGGCCGTTCGAGCACATCGCGTTCACATTGCCGTACAACATGAGCGAGCAGCCGGCGGCGAGCATCGACTGCGGCCGCACGACGAGCGGCTTGCCGATCGGCCTGCAGATCATCGGCCGCCGCCACGACGACCTCACGGTGCTGCAGGTCGCGCGCGCGTGGGAAGCGATGCGGCCGGCGCCGCCGCCATGGCCGGAGCCGCCGTCGCTGTCGTCCTGACATGAACGACCCGCGCGGCAACCCGGTCTCGGCCGTGTCCGCGCAAGCGCTCGAGGCGAGCGAGCGAGCGCTCTGGCGGATGATGTCGTTCTACGGCACGCCGATCGACGATCTCGATGCCGCGATCGCTGCCGAGCCGGCGTGGCCGTTGCCGCGGCTGATGAAGGCCGGCTTTCTCCTGAGCCTCACCGAGCCTTCGGTCGTCGACGATGCGCGGGCGCTCGTCGCTTCCGTTCCTGACAGCGGCGAAGGCAGCGGCAACGCGCGCGAACGCGCGCACCGCGCCGCGCTCGTCCGGCTCTCAGCGGGCGACTGGGCAGCCGCCGCCGATGCGTGGAGCGCGATCCTGCGCGAGCACCCGCGCGATGCGCTCGCGCTGCAGTGGGCGCATCTGTTCGACTTCTACCGCGGCGATCTCGCGCAGCTCGCCGGTCGCGTCGCTCCGCTGCTCGCCGGCTGGCCCGTCGACGATCCGCTCCATCCGTACGTGCTCGCGCTGCACGCGTTCGGCCTCGAGGAATCGGGGCGCTACGCCGAAGCCGAAGCCACCGGACGGCGCGCGCTCGCCGCCGATGCGCGCGTGCCCTGGGCGATCCACGCCGTCGCGCACGTCATGGAGATGCAGGGCCGCCACGACGAAGGCCTCGACTGGATGGCGGCGCGGCGCTCGCATTGGGGCGCGCACGACACGTCCGACGGTGGCCCGGGGCCGAACGGCTTCTCCGGCCACCTCGGCTGGCACGAGGCGCTGTTCGCGCTCGAGACGCTCGCGATCGCGCGCGCGCTCGCGCTCTTCGACAACTACCTCGACGAGCGCCGGGTCGAGATCACGCTGCAGCGCGTCGACGCCGCATCGCTGCTCTGGCGCGTCGCGCTCGTCGGCGGCGACGTCGGCGATCGCTGGCGTGCGCTCGTCGACGGCTGGCGCCTCGACGCGACGACCGCGGGCCATTCGCTGTTCAACGACGCGCACGCGACGATGGCACTCGTCGGCGCCGGCGACCTCGTGCGAGCGCGCGAGTGGGTGGCGCTGGCGCTCGCCGCGGCCGAGCGGAAGGGTGGCTGGAACGGCGCCGTCGCGCGCACGATCGGGGCGCCGCTGCTGCACGG
>Ga0207675_100001752_pt1 | contig 21698 bp, 22 predicted proteins | sample KBSSwiS42_FD_184305 | JGI IMG/M metagenome (GOLD analysis project Ga0207675, IMG submission 184305) | Switchgrass rhizosphere microbial communities from Kellogg Biological Station, Michigan, USA - KBS Switchgrass S4-2 (SPAdes) (version 2) | ecosystem: Host-associated > Plants > Roots >...
CGCCTACGCGATCGGCAACCTGCTCGTCTACGCGCCGCTGCGCAACACGCTCGGCTTCTCGCGCGTGCGCGTCGCCTACACCGCGGGCGAGGCGATCGGCCCCGACCTGTTCGTCTTCTATCGCTCGATCGGCATCAACCTGAAGCAGCTCTACGGCTCGACCGAGACCGCGGTGTTCGTCTGCCTGCAGCCCGACCACGAGGCTCGCAACGACACCGTCGGCGTGCCGATCGAGGGCGTCGAGATCCAGGTCAGCAACAGCGGCGAGGTGCTCGTGCGCTCGCCCGGGCTCCTCAAAGGCTACTACAAGGATCCCGCCGCGACGGCCGAGGTGCTCGGCGCCGACGGCTGGTACCGCACCGGCGACGCCGGCTTTCTCGACGCGTCGGGGCACCTCAGGATCATCGACCGCGCCAAGGACGTCGGCCGCATCGTCGGCGGCGCCAACGACGGCGCCCTCTTCGCGCCCAAGTACATCGAGAACAAGCTCAAGTTCTTTCCCTACGTCAAGGAAGCCGTCGCGTTCGGCGACGGCCGCGACAAGGTCTGCGCGTTCGTCAACATCGACATCGAGGCGGTCGGCAACTGGGCCGAGAAGCGCAACCTCCCCTACGGCAGCTACACCGACCTCGCGCAGAAGCCCGCCGTGCTCGAGCTGGTGCGCGAGTGCGTCGAGAAGGTCAACGCCGACCTCGCCGCCGACGAGCGCCTCGCCGGCTGCCAGATCAGCCGCTTCCTCGTCCTCCACAAGGAGCTCGACGCCGACGACGGCGAGCTGACGCGAACGCGCAAGGTCCGCCGCCGCTTCATCGCCGAGCGCTACCAGGTGCTCGTCGAAGCGCTCTACGGCGGCAGGAGCGAGCAGCACGTCGAGACCGAGGTGCGCTTCGAGGACGGCCGCACCGGCAAGATCGCGGCGACGCTCAGGATCGTCGACGTCAAGACGTTGCCCGCCGTGGGCCGGGCGGCGTGATGGCGGAGCGGCGTACCGGCGACGTCATCCTCGACGTCAAGAACCTCAGCCTGCGCTTCGGCGGCGTCAAGGCGCTCACCGACATCAGCTTCGACGTCCGCGAGCACGAGATCCGCGCGATCATCGGCCCGAACGGCGCCGGCAAGAGCTCGATGCTCAACTGCATCAACGGCGTCTACCAGCCGCAGCAGGGCTCGATCCAGCTGCGCGGGCGAACGTTCACGCACATGAACCCGCGTCGCGTCGCCGAGATGGGCGTCGCGCGCACGTTCCAGAACCTCGCGCTCTTCAAGGGCATGAGCGTGCTCGAGAACATCATGACCGGCCGCAACCTGAAGATGCGGACCAACATCCTGCAGCAGGCGATCCGCTGGGGCGCCGCCGGACGCGAGGAGACTGCGCACCGCAAGGTCGTCGAGGGGATCATCGACTTCCTCGAGATCCAGGCGTACCGCAGGACGCCTGTCGGCAAGCTCCCCTACGGCCTGCAGAAGCGCGTCGACCTCGGCCGCGCGCTCGCGATGGAGCCGCAGATGCTGCTGCTCGACGAGCCGATGGCGGGGATGAACGTCGAGGAGAAGCAGGACATGAGCCGCTTCATCCTCGACGTCAACGACGAGTTCGGGACGACGATCGTCCTCATCGAGCACGACATGGGAGTCGTCATGGACCTCTCGGATCGCGTCGTCGTGCTCGACTACGGCAGGAAGATCGGCGACGGGAGCCCCGCCGACGTCCGCGCCAATCCCGACGTGATCAATGCCTACCTCGGCACGGTCCACTGACGGCGCGGATCGATCGATGGGCTCGTTCCTCGAAACCCTGCTCGGCGGCCTCATGGTCGGCATGCTCTATTCGCTGATCGCGCTCGGCTTCGTGCTCATCTACAAGGCCTCGGGAGTGTTCAACTTCGCGCAGGGCGCGATGGTCCTCTTCGCGGCGCTCGCGATGGCGCGTTTTGCCGAGTGGATCCCGAGGCTCACCGGCCTCAACAACAAGCTCATCGACAACTCGATCGCGTTCGCCGGCGCGGTGCTCGTGATGATCGTGCTGGCGTGGCTGATCCAGAAGCTCGTCCTCGCCCGCCTCGTCAACCAGGACGGCATCACGCTCTTGATGGCGACGCTCGGCATCACCTACGTTCTCGAAGGCTCGGGGCAGGCGCTGTTCGGCAACGACATCTACAAGATCGACATCGGGATGCCGAAGGAGCCCGTCTTCATCCTCGAGAAGACGTTCGAGGGCGGCCTCCTCATCAACAAGGAGGACCTCTACGCCGCAGTGATCGCGGCGGTGCTCGTCGCGCTGCTCGCGCTCTTCTTCCAGAAGACAGCGACCGGGCGGGCGCTGCGCGCCGTCGCCGACGACCACCAGGCGGCGCAGTCGATCGGCATCCCGCTCAACCGCATCTGGGTGATCGTCTGGTCGGTCGCCGGCGTCGTCGCGCTGGTCGCGGGCGTGATCTGGGGGTCCAAGCTCGGCGTCCAGTTCTCGCTCTCGCTCGTCGCGCTGAAGGCGCTGCCGGTCGTGATCCTCGGCGGCCTGACGTCGATCCCGGGGGCGATCATCGGCGGCCTCGTCATCGGCGTCGGCGAGAAGCTCTCCGAGATCTACATCGGCCCGCACCTCGGCGGCGGGATCGAGATCTGGTTCGCCTACGTGCTCGCGCTCGCCTTCCTGCTCGTGCGGCCGCAGGGATTGTTCGGCGAAAAGATCATTGATCGCGTATGAAGTACGCGATCAATGCTCTTTCAGTGCAGGCTGACTTGCATAGCAAGTCAAGCGAAGCGGGCCGGAACTACAAGATCATCGACCGCGTCTGACGCCATGCTGTACCGCGAGAACGGCCAGTTCAAGACGACCTACGGCGCCGATCAGCAGATCTTTCCGATCCTGCAGGACCGGATCGCGATCGTGCTGCTGCTCGTCGTCGCCTTTGTCGTCGTGCCGCTCGTCGCCGACGCGTACACGCTCCGCGCGATCCTGATCCCGTTCCTGATCCTGTCGCTCGCCGCGCTCGGCCTCAACATCCTGGTCGGCTACTGCGGCCAGATCTCGCTCGGCACCGGCGCCTTCATGGCGGTCGGCGCGTACGCGGCATACAACTTCATGGTCCGCTTCGACGGCATGCCGCTGCTTGCCGCGATGCTTCTCGGCGGGCTGATGTCGACGATCGTCGGCGTCCTGTTCGGCATTCCTTCGCTGCGGATCAAGGGCCTCTATCTGGCGGTCGCGACGCTCGCGGCGCAGTTCTTCGCCGACTGGGCGTTTCTGCGCGTGCCGTTCTTCACCAACAACTCGAGCTCCGGCTCGGTGAGCGTGCCGAGCCTGTCGGTGTTCGGGATGGAGATCGAATCGCCCGCGCACAAGTATCTGTTCTGCCTCGCGATCGTCTGCGTGTTCGCGCTGCTCGCCAAGAACCTGGTGCGCGGCCACCTCGGCCGCGAGTGGATGGCGATCCGCGACATGGACGTCGCCGCCGAGGTGATCGGCATCCGGCCGGTCTACGCCAAGCTCACCGCCTTCGCCGTCAGCTCGTTCATCGTCGGCGTCGCAGGCGTGCTCTGGGGCTTCGTCTACCTCGGCTCGTGGGAGCCGGCGGCGTTCTCGATCGACCGTTCGTTCCAGCTCCTCTTCATGGTGATCATCGGCGGCCTCGGCTCGATCATGGGAAGCTTCTTCGGTGCCGCGTTCATCGTGTTGCTGCCACTCTTCCTCAACCGCGTGCCGACGCTGCTCGGCATCCCGATCTCGGTGAGCGCAGCGTCGCACCTCGAGTTCATGATCTTCGGCTCGCTGATCGTCTTCTTCCTGATCGTCGAGCCGCACGGGCTCGCGCGGCTGTGGTCGACGGGCAAGGAGAAGCTTCGCCTGTGGCCGTTCCCGCATTGACGTCGCGCGTTCGCCCAGACAAATCCCGATTGAAAGGCGCCCGGTTCCGCGCTGAAGTGAGCCTTGGCCGGGCGCACGTCGCCCCCGATCCCCTGCTGGAGCAACCATGACCCTGAACGATCTGAAAGGACTCGCGCTCGCCGCGTGCTTTGCCGCCGCCGGCCTTGCCGCTTCACCCGCCGCGCTGGCGCAGGCGAAGGAGCAGTTCTTCCCGCTGCTGGTCTACCGCACCGGCGCCTACGCCCCGAACGGCACGCCGTGGGCAAACGGCAAGCAGGACTACCTGAAGATGATCAACGCACGCGACGGCGGCGTGAACGGCGTCAAGCTCACCTACGAGGAGTGCGAGACCGGCTACGCGACCGACCGCGGCGTCGAGTGCTACGAGCGCCTGAAGTCGCGACCCGGCGTGACGCTGTTCGAGCCGCAGTCGACCGGCATCACGTTCGCGCTCACCGACAAGGCGCCGGTCGACAAGATCCCGCTGCTGACGGTCGGCTACGGTCTCTCGGCGGCGCAGGACGGCCTCTCGTTCGCGTGGAACTTCCCGATCATGGGCAGCTACTGGACGGGCGCCGACATCCTGATCCAGCACCTGCTCAAGAAGGACGGCAGCCTCAAAGGCAAGAAGATCGCGCTCGTCTACCACGACTCGCCGTTCGGCAAGGAGCCGATTCCGCTGCTGCAGGAGCGCGCCAAGCTGAACGGCTTCGAGCTGCAGCTGATCCCGGTCGCCGCGCCCGGCGCCGAGCAGAAGGCGGCATGGCTGCAGATCCGCCAGAGCCGGCCCGACTACGTCTTCCTCTGGGGCTGGGGGATCATGAACTCGACCGCGCTGAAGGAAGCGCAAGCCACCGGTTATCCGCGCGAGAAGATGTACGGCGTCTGGTGGGCCGGCGCCGAGCCCGACGTCAAGGACGTCGGCGAAGGCGCCAAGGGCTACAACGCGCTCGCGCTCAACCCGTCGGGCCAGCAGCCGAAGGTGATCCAGGACATCCTCAAGTACGTTCACGAGAAGGGCCAGGGCACCGGTCCGCGCGACGAGGTCGGCTCGGTCCTCTACACGCGCGGCGTGCTGATCCAGATGCTCGGCGTCGAGGCCGTGCGGCGCGCGCAGGAGCGCTACGGCAAGGGCAAGGTGATGACTCCCGAGCAAGTCCGCTGGGGGCTCGAGAACCTCGCGCTCGACCAGAAGCGGCTCGACGCGCTCGGCTTCGCCGGCGTGCTGCGGCCGATCTCGACGTCGTGCGCCGACCACATGGGATCGACGTGGGCGCGCATCCAGACGTGGGACGGCTCGAAGTGGGCGATGAGCAGCGACTTCATGCAGGCCGATGAGCAGATCATCAAGCCGATGGTGAAGACCGCCGCCGACAAGTACATCAGCGAGAAGAAGATCCCGCGCCGCAGCACCGCCGACTGCCAGACTTGACCCACACCGCGCAGGACACGGCGCGACCGCCGTTCGCGTCGAGGAGCGTGCTCCTCGACGTGAATGGCATCGAGGTCATCTACAACCACGTCATCCTGGTTCTCAAGGGCGTGTCGCTCCAGGTCCGTGAGGGCAGCATCGTCGCGCTCATGGGCGGCAACGGCGCCGGCAAGACGACGACGTTGCGCGCCGTCAGCAACCTGCTCGAAGGCGAGCGCGGCGCGGTGACGAAGGGATCGATCGAGCTGCGCGGCGAGCGCATCGACCGGCTGAGCACGTCGGCGATGGTCGATCGCGGCGTCGTCCAGGTGATGGAAGGCCGGCGCTGCTTCGCGCACCTCACGATCGAGGAGAACCTGTTGACGGGCGCCTACACGCGGCGCGACGGCAGCGCCAGCGTCGCCGCGACGCTCGACAAGGTCTATCGCTACTTCCCGCGCCTGCGCGAGCGGCGCGCGTCGCAGGCCGCGTACACGTCGGGCGGCGAGCAGCAGATGTGCGCGATCGGCCGCGCGCTGATGGCCAATCCGAAGATGGTGCTGCTCGACGAACCATCGATGGGGCTCGCGCCGCAGGTCGTCGAGGAGGTCTTCGAGATCGTTCGCGACCTCAACCAGAAAGAAGGCGTCACCTTTCTGCTCGCCGAGCAGAACACCGGGATCGCGCTGCGCTACGCCGACTACGGCTACATCCTCGAGACCGGCCGCATCGTCCTCGACGGACCGGCGGCGACGCTGCGCGAGAACGAGGACGTGCGCGAGTTCTATCTCGGCACCGGCGGCAGCGGTGCAGACGGCGAGCGCAAGAGCTATCGTGCGGTCAAGAGCTACAAGCGCCGCAAGCGCTGGCTCGCCTGAGACGAAGGAAGGACCATGGCCCACGCGTCGCCCGAGGCACTGCGACCGCTGCTGCCGCTCCTGCGCCAGTTGCGCGAGATCAAGGGCGTGCAGGAGAAGCAGCCCGGGATCTTCTACGCGCGCCGCGACGCGTTCATCCACTTCCACGACGAAGGCGGCGTTCTCCACGCCGACCTGAAGAAGCCGGGCGGCGCCGGCTGGGACCGCTTCGCGCTCGCGACCCCGGCCGATCAGCGCAAGCTCGTCGACGAAGCGAAGCTGCGCGCGCGCCGGTTCGACGACGAGTAGCCAAGACGCGATGGCTTCGTCGGACCCTGCGCCGCGCGCGCACTACGACGCGCTCGAGACGCGATCGTCTGCCGAGCGCGACGCCCAGGTCGCGCGCGACCTGCCGCGCCTGATCGCGCACGCGATGGCGCGCGCCCCCGCGCTCGCGAGGCGCCTGGCTGGAGTCGACGCGCGCGCGGTGACGTCGCGTGCTGCGCTCGCTGCGCTGCCGGTGCTGCGCAAGAGCGAACTCCTCGCCGGCCAGAACGCTGCCGATGCCGGCGACGCGTTCGGCGGCTTCGCGACGGTCGGCTGGGGCGCGGCGCGGCCCGAGGCCGAGCGGGCGTTGCGCGTCTTCGTCTCGCCCGGGCCGATCCGCGAGCCCGAGACGGCGCGCCGCGACTACTGGCGGATGGCGCGCGCGCTCTTCGCCGCGGGGCTGCGCGCCGGCGACCTCGTCCACAACAGCTTCAGCTATCACCTCACGCCTGCCGGCTCGATGATGGAAAGCGGCGCGCACGCGATCGGCTGCACCGTCTTTCCCGGCGGCACCGGCCAGACCGAGCTGCAGCTGCAGGCGATGACGGTGCTGCGGCCGAACGCGTACACGGGAACGCCGAGCTTTCTTCGCGTCCTCCTCGAAAAGGCCGACGAATCCGGCGTCGCGCTGCCGTCGCTCGCGCGCGCGTGCCTGAGCGGCGAGGCGGTGCCCGCGGCGCTCTGCAGCTGGCTCGAGCAGCGCGGCATCGCGCCGTTCCAGAGCTATGGCACGGCCGACCTCGGCCTGGTCGCCTACGAGACCCAGGCACGCGAAGGTCTCGTCATCGACGAGGGCGTCGTCGTCGAGATCGTCGCCCCCGGCGGCAACGATCCGGTCGCCGACGGCGAGATCGGCGAGATCGTCGTGACGACGCTCAATCCTGATTACCCGCTCATTCGCTACGCGACCGGCGATCTCTCGGCGATCCTGCCCGGCGCGTGCCCGACCGGCAGGACGAACCGCCGCATCCGCGGCTGGCTCGGCCGCGCCGACCAGTCGACCAAGGTGCGCGGAATGTTCGTTCATCCGTCGCAGGTGGGCGAGATCGCTCGCCGACATCCCGAGATCGCGCGGGCTCGGCTCGTCGTCTCGGGAGAGATGGCCGACGACCGCATGACGCTCGTCGCCGAAACCGCCAGCGCTGCCGAAGGCCTTCGCGAGCGCATCGTGCAGACGATCCGCGACGTGACCAAGCTGCGCGGCGAGGTCGAGCTCGTCGCTCCGGGCAGCCTTCCGAGCGACGGCAGGTGGATCGAGGACCGGCGCGCGACGCATTGAAGGCGCGACGAGCGCGTACCATCGCCCGGTCTTGTGCCGAAAGCCAGAACATGATGTCCCCGACTCGCTCGATCGCCGTTCTCCTCGTCTGCATCGGCCTGGCGAGCTGCGTCGCCTACCCGTACCCGTACGAGGCGCAGACGACCATGGTGCCGGCGAGCTTCGATCGCTCGTGGGACGCAGCGCTCGGCGCCGCGGCCGACTCGGGAATCCAGGTGACATCGGCCGATCGCGCGAGCGGCCGCATCACGGGCACCAAGGCCGGCGCCGGAGTGACGATCACGATCGAGCAGCAAAGCGGCGGCAGCCTGCGCGTCGGCTTCACCGCCCCGGACTCGCGCGAGACGAACCCGACGCTCAACGACCGCTGGCTCGCCAACTACAACCGGCGCATGGGCCGCTAGACAGCGACCGCGCGACCCGAGACTGCGGGTTCGCATCCCCGGATGTCAGTGCTTCCACCGCTGGCGCGCACCCAGCGGTTTCGAACAATGGGCGATCCTCATTCCGCCCATCGCCATGCAGTCACTTCGCGCCATCCTTCTCGTCGCCGCTGTCGCGATCGCCGCCCCCGCGTTTGCCGATTACCCCGACAGGCCGGTCACGATCGTCGTCCCGTTCGCCGCCGGCGGCCCGACCGACAAGGTCGCGCGCGACCTCGCCGAGGCGATGAGGAAGCCGCTCGGCGGCCAGAGCATCATCATCGAGAACACCGCCGGCGCCGGCGGCACGATCGCGACCAACAAGGTCGCGAAGTCGGCCAACGACGGCTACACGCTGCTGCTCCACCACATCGGCATCAGCACCGCGCCGAGCCTGTACCGGACGCTGCCGTACAAGACGCTCGACGATTTCGAGTACCTCGGCATGATCAACGAGGTGCCGATGACGTTGGTCGGCCGGTCGACGCTGCCGGCCAACAACTACGCCGAGCTCGCCAAGTGGATCGACGCCAACAAGGGCAAGATCAACCTCGCCAATGCCGGTTTGGGCGCGGCGTCGCATCTGTGCGGGCTGCTGTTCCAGAGCGCGATCAAGGTCGAGATGACGACGGTGCCGTACAAGGGCACCGGCCCGGCGATGACCGATCTCATCGGCGGCCAGGTCGACATCATGTGCGACCAGACGACCAACACGACCAGTCAGATCGAGAGCGGCAAGGTCAAGGCGTACGCGGTGACGACGACCAAGCGGCTGACGACGTCGGCGCTGAAGAACCTGCCGACGCTCGAGGAGGCCGGCGTCAAGGGCTTCAACGTCTCGGTCTGGCATGGCCTGTACGCGCCGAAGGGAACGCCGAAGGCCGTGGTCGACAAGATCAACGCCGCGCTGCGTGCCGCGCTCAAGGATCCCGAATTCGTCAAGCGCGAGGAGCAGCTCGGCGCGGTGGTCATCAACGACGCGCGCAACGGCGGCGCCGAGCACAAGAAGTTCGTCGAGGCCGAGATCGCGAAGTGGAGCCCGATCATCAAGGCCGCCGGCGTCTACGCCGACTGAGCCGGCGCGCGGCGCTCAGCCGCGCAACGTGATCGGGATCGTCACCGGGCCGTCGTTGACGAGCGCGACCTGCATGTCGGCGCCGAACTCGCCGCAAGCGACGCTGCCGGCGTGCAGGCGCCGCGCCGCGGCGACGACGCGCTCGTAGAGCGCGCGGCCGCGCTCGGCGCCGGCAGCGCCGATGAAGCTCGGCCGATTGCCGCGCGACGTGTCGGCGGCCAGCGTGAACTGGCTGACGACGAGGAGCGCGCCGCCGACGGCGGCCAGATCGAGGTTCATCCTGCCCACGTCGTCGGCGAAGACGCGCAGCGCCAGCACCTTCGCTGCGAAGCGGTCGGCGATGGCATCGCTGTCGTCGGGCTCGGCGCAGACGAAGAGCAGCAGGCCGCGCCCGATCGATCCGACGACGCGCCCGGCGACGGTGACGCGCGCCTCGGCGACGCGCTGCACGAGGCCGATCACGGCGACGCTTCGACCGCCTTGAAGACCGGCTCGACGTTCGACGGCAGCAGCTGGATCGACGCCCGCAAGCCCGCGACCTCGCTCATCAGCGCCTGCTCGACCTCGCCGCGCAGCGCGGCGGCGCGGCCGAGCGTCCAGCTCGCCGGCACGTGCATGTGGACGTCGAGAAAGCGGCGGCTGCCGGCACGCCGCGTCACCAAGTCGTCGAAGCGCACCGAGGTCTCGGCGAAACGCGCCAGCGTGCGGTCGATCCGCTCCTGCACGTCGGGCTCGAGCGCCTTGTCCATCAGGCCGTCGACGGACACCCAGACGACGCGCGCGCCCTCGCGAATGATGTTGATGGCGACGCCGATCGCAACCGCCGGATCGAGCCAGAGCCAACCGGTGAGTTGCACCGCGACGACGCCGACGACGACGCCGGCCGACGTCCAGACGTCGGTGTAGAGATGGCGTGCGTCGGCCTCGAGCGCGATCGAGCGGTGCCGGCGCGACTCGGCGAGCATGCGGGCGGCGAGCAGCCCGTTCAGCGCCGAGCTCACGATGCTGAGCGCGAGGCCGACGCCGACGCTCTCGAGCGGCTGGGGATGCAGGAAGCGGCCGATCGCCGCCCAGGCGATCGCGATCGCTGCGGCGGCGATCATCAAGCCCTCAAAGGCGCTCGAGAAGTACTCGGCCTTGGTGTGACCGAACGGGTGGTCTTCGTCGGCGGGACGTGCCGCGATCGTCACCATCGCGAGCGCGAACAGCGCCGAGGCCAGGTTGACGAGCGATTCGAGCGCGTCCGAGAGCAGCCCGACCGATCCGGTGACCCACCAAGCGCCCGTCTTCAGCGCGATCGTCACGACCGCGGTCGCGACCGAGAGACGGAGCAGCGTCGCGACTCGCACGCCGGCGCGCCTCAGCGCAGCGTCACCCGGGCGAACTTGCGCTTGCCGACCTGGACGACGAAGGTACCCGCCGGCAGCTTCAGCGCCCGGTCGGAGACGACGCCACCGTCGACGCGGACGCCGCCGCCATCGACCAGCCGGAGCGCCTCGCTCGTCGATGGCGCGAGGCGGGCCTGCTTGAGGACGGCGCCGATGCCGAGGGGTGCGCCCTCCAGCGTCACCGCCCCGATCTCCTCCGGGATGCCGCCGCGGGCGCGAAGGTCGAAGTCTGCTGCAGCAGCCTCGGCCGCCTTGGGCCCGTGAAAGCGGCTGGTGATCTCGTTGGCGAGCGCGACCTTGGCGTCGCGAGGGTTGCGGCCGCCGGCAATCTCGGCGCGCACCCCGGCGATGTCGGCCTCGGAGCGAGTACTCAGCAGATCAAAGTATTTCCACATCAGATCGTCGCTGATCGACATGAGTTTGCCGAACATGTCGTTGGGCGGATCACTGATCGCGATGTAGTTGCCTTTCGACTTCGACATCTTTTCGACACCGTCGAGCCCTTCGAGCAAGGGCATCGTCATGATGCACTGCGGCTCCTGCCCGTACTCGGCCTGCAGAGCGCGGCCAACGAGCAGGTTGAACTTTTGGTCGGTCCCACCGAGCTCAAGGTCGGCCTTCAGGGCGACCGAGTCGTAGCCTTGCATCAGCGGATAGAGGAATTCGTGGACGCTGATGGGCGTCCCGGCTTTGAATCGGCGGCTGAAGTCGTCGCGCTCCATCATCCGCGCCACTGTGTAACGCGCCGCGAGCTCGATGATCCCGCGCGCGCCGAGCGGATCGCTCCATTCCGAGTTGTAGCGGATCTCCGTTCGGGTCGGATCGAGGACGAGCTTCGCCTGATCGTAGTAGGTGCTCGCATTCGCTTCGATCTGCGCCCGTGTGAGCGGCGGCCGGGTGGTGTTGCGCCCCGACGGGTCGCCGATCATCGACGTGAAGTCGCCGATCAGGAAGATGACCGTGTGGCCGAGGTCCTGCAGCTCGCGCAGCTTGTTGAGGACGACGGTGTGGCCGAGGTGGATGTCGGGCGCGGTCGGATCGAGGCCGAGCTTGATCCGCAGCGGCACCCCGGTCGCTTCCGACCGCGCGAGCTTGCGCAGCCATTCGTTCTCGGGAATCAGCTCGCTGCAGCGGCGCAGCGACGTCGCCAGCGCGCGCCGGACCGAGTCGGTCACGGGATAGGGCGAATCCGGAGGAATAGACGGGGACATCACTGGCTGTTACGGAGGAAAGGCCAGCGACGGCCGGTATACTGCGCCGGCGTCCTACAAGCCAGTGGGATGGTGCCCTACGAGAGCGGGCGTTCGCCAACGATTCTAGTGGTGCCCCGCTTGCGACGATCAACCGAGTTGCGCGCCACGCGCTGCACCGCCGAACCGAGCACCGAGCTCCTCGACAATTGAATTCGCTGGCATCACTGGATGTCGCTTGGCGTGACGCTTCGGCGAACATCGCAAGCTTCGCCACTCGACATCCCCGCACGCTCGCTGCCTCCGTCTCGCTCGCCCTCGCCGGCTTCGCCGTGACGGCGTTCGGCGTCGCGCCGCAGGTTCCCGACCCCGCCGCGCTGCCGCAGCGCACGATCGTCGAGAACGTCCCGACCGTCGACCTGCACTCGCAGCTCGACGCGCTCGCCGACCACGATCTCGAGCTCTTCCGCAGCGAGATCACGCGCGCCGGCGACACCACCGACTCGCTCCTCGCGCGCCTGAGCGTCATCGACGCCCGCGCCGCGGCGTTCCTGCGCAGCGACCCGATCGCGAGACGCCTCTTCGAGGGACGTTCGGGCAAGCGCGTCCAGGTGCGCGTCGATTCGCACGGCAGCCTCGTCGAGCTTGTCGCACGCTACGCGGCGCCGATCGTCGACAGGTTGCCGACCCAGTTCACGCGCCTGCGCGTCCAGCGGATCGCCGACCAGCTGGTCGCCGACATCACGACGGCGCCGCTCGCGTCGCAGGTCCTGATGGCCGGCGGCACGGTGCGTTCTTCGCTCTTCAACGCGACCGACGAAGCGGGCATCCCCGATGCGGTCGCGACGCAGCTCGCCGAGATCTTCGCCAACGACATCGACTTCCGTCGCGAGCTCCAGCGCGGCGCGACGTTCTCGGTCGTCTACGAGTCGCTCACCGCCGACGGGGAGCCGATCAGCTGGGGTCCGGCAAGCGGTCGCGTCCTCGCTGCCGAGTTCGTCAACCGCGGCCAGACGTTCTCGGCGATGTGGTTCAAGGACGGCGAAAGCAAGGGGGCGTACTTCGGCCTCGACGGCCAGAGCAAGCAGCGCTCGTTTCTCGCCAGCCCGCTCGAGTTCTCGCGCGTGACGTCGGGCTTCGCGATGCGGATGCACCCCATCCTCAACGCCTGGAAGCAGCACAACGGCGTCGACTACGGCGCGCCGACGGGCACGCCGGTGCGCACGGTCGGCGAAGGCGTCGTCGAGTTCGCCGGCTGGCAGAACGGCTACGGCAACGTCATCCACATCCAGCACGGCAACGAGCGCTCGACCGTGTACGCGCACCTGAGCCGGATCGACGTCGCCAAGGGCCAGCGCGTCGAGCAGGGCGCGGTCATCGGCGCGGTCGGGCAAACCGGCTGGGCGACCGGTCCGCACCTGCACTACGAAGTCAAGATCAACGGCGCGCAACAGGATCCGCTGCTCGTCGCCCAGTCTTCGGAAGCGGTGACGATCTCGCCGGCGGGGCTCGCGCGCTTCAGCCAGCTCGCGCAGAGCGTCCGCGTCCAGCTCGGCATCGCCGAGACGCTGCCGCGCACGCCGCTCCTCGGCGAATAGGCCGCGCGTCGCGGGCCACCTTGGTTCGCAGCCCGCGTCGGTCGCCCGCGACGGCCCCAGCGCGCCGATGATCGAGGCGTTCATCGGCCTGATGTCGGGCACGTCGCTCGACGGCATCGACGGCGTCCTTGTCGAGTTCGGCATTCCCGGCGCACCGCCTGCGGCGCGCGTCCTCGCGCATGCGCACCGCGCGTTCCAGGCGTCGTTGCGCGCCGAGCTCGCGGCGCTCAACGCGCCCGGCGCCGACGAGCTGCACCGCGGAGCGCTTGCCGCCAATGCGCTCGCGGTCGAGTCGGCAGCGGTCGTCGAGGCGCTCGTCGCCAAGGCGCGTTACGAGCGCAGCCGCATCGTCGCGATCGGCTCGCACGGCCAGACGGTGCGCCACCGGCCGCACGACTTCGACGGCACCGGCTACACGATCCAGCTGAACGCGCCGGCGCTGCTCGCCGAACGAAGCGGAATCGACGTCGTCGCCGACTTCCGCAGCCGCGACATCGCGGCGGGGGGCCATGGTGCGCCGCTCGTCCCGGCGTTCCATCACGCGATGTTCGGCCGCGGCGATGCGTCGGTCGCGGTGCTGAACCTCGGCGGCATCGCCAACCTGACTGCGCTCGATCAGGGCGGCGCGATCGCCGGCTTCGATTGCGGGCCGGCGAACGTCCTCCTCGACCTCTGGTGCGAGCGCTCGACCGGGCAGCGGTTCGATCCCGACGGATCGTGGGGTGGCCGCGGCCACGTCGACGCCATGCTGCTCGACGCCTGTCTCGCCGAGCCGTACTTCGCGCTGCCGCCGCCGAAAAGCACTGGCCGCGACCTCTTCAACGCCGGCTGGCTGGAGGCGCGACTCGACGCCACGCGCGCGCGGGCGCGGCTTCGGCCCGAGGACATCCAGGCGACGCTCGCCGAGCTGACCGCACGCACGGTCGCGGCGGCCTTTCGGGCGCATCTCGCCAAGGCCGCCGAGCTCATCGTGTGCGGCGGCGGTGCACGCAACGCCGACCTGATGGCGCGACTGACCGCTGCGCTCGTTCCGGCGCGCGTCGTCGCCAGCGATGACCGCGGGCTTCCTGCCGACCAGGTGGAGGCAGCGGCGTTCGCCTGGCTGGCGCGCGCGTTCGTGCATCGCCTCGCCGGCAACGTGCCGGCGGCGACCGGCGCGGAGGGTCCGCGCATCCTCGGCGCGCTCTATCCGGCGCGCTGAGCGACGCCGTCGCGCGGCGAATGAAAAAGCCGCCTCGCGGCGGCTTGTTTCGGGAGAGACGTGCGAACCGGTCAGGCCGAGAAGCTCGAGCCGCAGCCGCACGTCGTCGTCGCGTTCGGGTTCTTGATGACGAACTGCGCGCCCTGGAGATCGTCCTTGTAGTCGATCTCGGCACCGGCCAGATACTGCAGGCTCATCGCGTCGATCAGCAGCGTGACGCCGTTCTTCTCCATCGACGTGTCGTCGTCGTTGACGATCTCGTCGAAGGTGAAGCCGTACTGGAACCCGGAGCAGCCGCCACCCTGCACGAAGACGCGCAGCTTGAGGTCGGGATTGCCTTCCTCGTCGACGAGCTGCTTGACCTTGTTCGCGGCGCTGTCGGTGAAGACCAGCGGCGGCGGCGGCGCATCGCCCTCGGGCGACGAAACGACTGGATCGACGACTGCGCTCATGCGACGCTCCTGAAAGAGGGACCTGCCGAATTATCGGCCAAGGGTCGTCCCCGCGCTGTCGCGGGGACAAGCGGTACGTGCGGTCCGGCCGCCAAAAGGCAAGACCCGACGGCAGCCGACAAGATGCCTCGGTGGGGCCTCGAGATCAGCGCTTGCTGAACTGCTTGCGGCGGCGCGCGCCGTGCAGGCCAACCTTCTTGCGCTCGACCTCGCGCGCGTCGCGGGTCACGAATCCGGCGCGGCTGAGGTCGCCCTTCAGCGCCGCGTCGTAGTCGATCAGCGCACGCGTGATGCCGTGGCGGACAGCGCCCGCCTGGCCCGTCTCGCCGCCGCCGTGGACGTTGACGCGGATGTCGAACGCCTGGTCGTTGGCGGTCAGCACGAGCGGCTGGCGAACGACCATGATGGAGGTCTGCCGGCCGAAGTACTGCTCGACCGGACGGCCGTTGACGAGGATCTGGCCGTTGCCCTTCTTCATGAAGACGCGGGCGACCGACGACTTGCGACGGCCGGTGCCGTAGTTCCAGTTTCCGATCATCGCGCGTCCTGAAGAATGTCGAGTTTCTTGGGCTGCTGTGCGGTGTGCGGATGCGAGTCGCCCGCATACACCTTCAGCTTCTTGATCATCGCGTAGCCGAGCGGCCCCTTTGGGAGCATCCCTTTGACGGCCTTCTCGAGGGCGCGACCGGGATGGCGCGCCTGCAGGTCCTTGAAGCGGATGCCGCGGATGCCGCCCGGGAAGCCCGAGTGGCGGTAGTAGATCTTGTCCTCGGCCTTGTTGCCGGTGACGCGAAGCTTTTCGGCATTGACGACGACGATGAAGTCGCCGGTGTCGACGTGAGGCGTGTAGATGGCTTTGTGCTTGCCGCGCAGGCGAAGGGCGACTTCACTGGCCACCCTGCCCAGGACCTTGTCGGTCGCGTCGATCACAAACCACTCATGCGTCACTTCGGCGGCTTTTGCGCTGAAGGTTTTCATGGGTTCCGTCGGTAGTTGTCCGGCCTCTTGCGGCGACGGTGCTCGGCCACACTTCGTCTGGTGGGCGCTCGCGGTCGCTCGATCCTGCCGCTGCTCGCGGCACTCTCGCCGAGGCTGAAAGCGAAAAGCCTTCGATTGTAGCAGCCATCGGCGGCTGGTCGCGACGCCTCGGCCGGTCACTGGGGAGCGTTCCCTAGCGATCGGCTCTAGACTGGGGTAAACCCTAGGCTTGCCATGAACACCCTTCCGATCTCCCATGCCGCGCAGCCGGCCGACGCCGCGCCCGCCGGCCGCGACCCCGGCTCGACGGGCGCCGCCAGGTGGTCGTGGGTACCGATCCGCTCGCTCGGCCCGCGCCATCGCGACCGCATCTCGACGCACCTCAGCGCGCTCGACGAGCGCTCCCGCTACCTCCGCTTCGGGTACGCCGCCAACGACGCCCAGATCCACCGCTACGTCGACATGATCGACTTCGAGCAGGACGAAGTGTTCGGCATCTTCAACCGCCGTCTCGAGCTGATCGCCCTCGCGCATCTCGCGCACCGCGACGCGGACCCGTCACGCCGACGCGAGGCGGCGTCCGAGTTCGGCGTCTCGGTGCTGCCCAAGGCGCGCGGGCGGGGCTTCGGGCGTCGCCTGTTCGAGCACGCGATGCTGCACGCCCGCAACCGCGGGGTGCAGACGATCTTCATCCATGCCCTCAGCGAGAACACGGCGATGCTCAGGATCGCCAAGGGCGCCGGTGCGATCGTCGAGCGCGCCGGATCGGAATCCGAGGCATGGCTCAAGCTGTCGCCGGACTCGTTCGCGTCGCATCTCGACGAGGTGATCGGCGAACGCGCCGCCGAGCTCGACTACCAGTGGAAGCAGCGCGCGTTGCGGCCCGAGCCCAGCCCCGCTGCCTCCGCGGCTGCATCGGGCGCCGCCACGGGCGCGACCGACCTCGCGAGCGAGCCGGCGGACGAGTCGACCGAACCGGTCCTCGTCGAGCACGACCAGGCGACGCGCGGCTAGCCGCTCGTCGGGTTCCGCACGCCCGCGCCGGCCGCAGTCGAAAGAGGGATGCCGCGGCGGCAAAGTCGCCGCTAACATCCAAGACTTCGCCCGGCATCAGGCGCCGGGGCTTCCGCGCGCTCTGAGGTGAACGGCACGATGGGAACGCTTTGGTCGATCGCAGCCGTGCTGGCGGTGACGCTGCTGGCGGTCGTCGTTCTCGTCGGGCTCTGGCTCATGCGTCGGCCACGTCGCCAGCAACCGTTGCCGACCGAATGGTCGCTGTCGGCACGCCCGGTGTTCTCGACCGACGAACGTCGTGTCTACAAGCTGCTGCGCGAAGCGCTGCCGCATCACATCGTGCTCTCGAAGTTGCCACTGGTGCGCTTCTCGCAGCCGACCAATCCCGACGAAGTCCGCTACTGGTACGACCTGCTTGGCGCGATCAACGTGACGTTCGCCGTCTGCAGTGCCAACGGCCGCGTCCTCGCGGCCATCGATCTCGACACCGATCGCGGCAACTCGCGTCGCATCCTGCAGATCAAGCAGTCGGTGCTCGGCGCGTGCCGCATCCGCTACCTGCGCTGTCCGGTCGACAACCTGCCGACCGCAGCCGAGCTGCAGCTGCTCGTGCCGAGCAGCACCGCAGCGACTGCGCGCGGGCCGCAGCCGGGGATCGTGCCGCCACGCGATCTCGACGACGCGCGCGACTCGCTCGCGAGCACGGTCGCGACGCGGCGCGCGCAGCGCAGCGCGCTGTGGCAGGACTCGACCGCGTTCCAGGATTCATTCTTCGCGCCCGACAACCGCCAGGACACGCTCGGCAACAGCGAGTTCGCGTCGCTCACGTACGCGAACCCGCGCCACCCGCTGCGCAGCGTCAACGGCCACGAGGGCAGCGGCGGCCGCGCCGCGGAGCCGGCACGCAACGGCAGCGAAGACAACGACGAGCCCGCCGGCGTCGTCGTCGACACGCCGGCGCCGCTCGAGTCGCGCACGCACCACTGATCCGGCGCGCCGCTCCAACGGCGGCAACGATGCCCGACGACTCCGCGACCGCTTCGGCGCCCGCACCGTACGCCGATCTCACCCCCGGCGGCGTCCTCGACGCGCTCGACGGTGTCGGCCTGCGCGGCGACGGCCGACTGATCCAGCTCAACTCGTACGAGAACCGCGTCTACCAGGCGTTCCTCGAGGACGGTCGCGTCGTCGTCGCGAAGTTCTATCGACCGGCGCGCTGGAGCGATGCGCAGATCCTCGAAGAGCACGCCTTCGCGGCCGAGCTCGCGCGGGCCGAGATCCCGGTTGCGGCGCCGATCGAACTCGCGGTCGACGCGGACTCGCCGTTCGCGGCGATGGTCGAATCCGCGGGCCCGACGCTGGCGCGAGCAACAAGCGCCGCCGGTGCGACGTATCGCTTCGGGGTGACCGAGCGGCACGGCGGCCGCGCACCCGAGCTCGAAGACCCCGAGGTGCTGCGCTGGCTCGGCCGCTACATCGGACGGCTGCACGCGGTCGGCGCGACGGCGCCGTTCGTGCACCGCATCGCGCTCGACGTCGCGAGCTACGGCGAGGCGAGCCGCGATTTCCTGCTCGAGCAACACCTCGTCTCGGCCGATGCCGTCGCGCACTGGCAATCGCTCGCCGACCGCGCGCTCGATGCGTGCCGCGAAGCGTTCGCGGTCGCGTCGCCACGCACGATTCGCCTGCACGGCGACTGCCATCCGGGCAACGTGCTGTGGACCGACGCCGGACCGCACTTCGTCGACCTCGACGATGCGGTCACCGGTCCCGCGGTCCAGGACCTCTGGATGCTGCTCTCGGGCGAGCGCGCCGCGAGGACCCGCCAGCTCCTCGACGTCCTCGACGGCTACGAATCGTTCATGGACTTCGACTGGCGCGAGCTTCGCCTCGTCGAGCCGCTTAGGACGCTGCGCATGCTGCACCACAGCGCATGGATCGCGCGGCGCTGGAGCGACCCGACGTTTCCGATCAACTTCCCGTGGTTCGCCTCGCCCGCGTACTGGGCCGACCAGTGCACGCGGCTCGCCGAGCAGCTCGAGGCGATGGCCGAGCCGCCGCTCGGCATCCCGGACTAAACGCCGCGTCGCTCAGGCGAGCAGGAGCGCGTTGACGCGGCGGACGTACGCCGCGGGATCCTCGAGCTGCCCGCCTTCGGCGAGCATCGCCTGCTCGAACAGGATCGCGGCGAGATCGTCGAAGCGCTCACTCGTCTCGAGGCGCTTGACGAGCGGATGCTCGGCATTGACCTCGAGGATCGGCTGCACCGCCGGCGCACCCTGCCCCGCCTGCTTGAGCATGCGCGCGAGGTGGCCGCTCATGTCGCCTTCCTCGACGACGAGACACGCCGGCGAGTCGACCAGGCGAGACGTCACGCGGACGTCCTTGGCACGGTCCTTGAGCGAGACCTTGAGCCGCTCGAGCGTCGGCTTGAACGCAGCGGCGGCCTCTTCGGCGTGCTTCTTCTCTTCTTCATCGGCGAGCTTGCCGAGATCGACCGCGCCCTTGGCGACGCTTTGCAGCGGATGCCCGTCGTATTCATAGAGATGCGCAAGCAGGTACTCGTCGACGCGGTCGGTGAGCAGCAGCACCTCGATTCCCTTCTTCTTGAAGATCTCGAGCTGCGGGCTGTTCCTCGCCGTCGCGAGCGTCTCGGCGGTGACGTAGTAGATCGCGTCCTGGCCTTCCTTCATCCGCTTGACGTAGTCGGGCAGCGAAACGCTTTGCGTCGCGCCGTCAGAGGCGGCGGTCGAGGCGAACCGGTAGAGCTTCGTCAGCCGCTCGCGGTTGGTGAAGTCCTCGCCGATGCCCTCCTTCATGACGTTGCCGAAGTCGTTCCAGAACTTCGCGTACTTGTCGCGATCCGCTTGGTCCTCGCTCTCGGCGAGGCCTTCGAGCATCGACAGCACGCGCTTGGTCGAGCCCTCGCGGATCGCCTTGACGTCGCGGCTTTCCTGCAGCAGCTCGCGGCTGACGTTGAGCGGCAGGTCGTTGGAATCGATCACGCCCTTGACGAAGCGCAGGTAGACCGGCATCAGCGCCTCGGCATCGTCCATGATGAAGACGCGCTTCACGTACAACTTGACGCCGCCGCGCTTTTCGCGGTTCCAGAGGTCGAACGGCGCCTTGGCGGGGATGTAGAGAAGCTGCGTGTATTCGCTCCTGCCCTCGACGCGGTTGTGGGTGTAGGCGAGCGGCGCCTCGGTGTCGTAGCTGAGCTGCTTGTAGAACTCGGCGTACTGCTCGGCGGTGATCTCGCTCTTCGGCCGCGTCCACAGCGCGGCCGCCTTGTTGACCGCCGCCCACTCGTCGCGAACGACCTGCTTCTTCGCTTCGGCGTCCCACTCCTCCTTCTGCATCAGGATCGGCAACGAGATGTGGTCCGAGTACTTCGAGATGATCGAGCGCAGCTTCCAGCCGGAGACGAACTCCTCCTCGCCTTCGCGCAAGTGGAGGATGACGCTCGTGCCGCGCTCGGCGCGCGTGATCGGCTCGACGTCGAATGCGCCTGCGCCTTCGGATGTCCAGCGCACGCCGTGGTCGGCGGCGAGGCCGGCGCGCCGCGACTCGACCGTCACCCGGTCGGCGACGATGAACGCCGAATAGAAGCCGACCCCGAACTGGCCGATCAGCTGCGCGTCCTTCTTTTGGTCGCCCTCGAGCGCCGACATGAACTCGCGCGTGCCGCTCTTGGCGATCGTGCCGAGGTTGGCGACCGCCTCCTCCGACGACATGCCGATGCCGTTGTCGGTGATGGTGATCGTCTTCGCGTCCGTGTCGAACGACACCCGCACTGCGAGGTCGGGCTGGCCCTCGTACAGCTCGGGCTGGTCGATCGCCTCGAAGCGCAGCTTGTCGCACGCGTCCGACGCGTTCGAGATCAGCTCGCGAAGGAAGATCTCCTTGTTGGAGTAGAGCGAATGGGTGACGAGGTGCAGGATCTGCTGGACCTCGGCCTGGAAAGAAAGGGTTTGCTTGTCCATCGGCGGATTGTTCTCGATCGGAGGCGGCGCGGTGCCGCGGGCGGCGGCCGGGAGATGGCGGCGCCGCGGCGAGGTTTCAAGGGGCGCTCCTAGAATCGCGCGTGACCAAGCTGCTGCTTCTGCTCTTCTCGGGCGCCAAGCTCGGCAAGCTCTTCGCGAGCGGCGGCACGATGCTCCTTTCGCTCGTCGTCTACGCGTTCGTCTTCGGCTGGCGCTACGCCGCCGGCTTCATCGCCCTGCTGTTCGCGCACGAGATGGGGCACTTCGTCGCGGCACGGCAGCGCGGCCTCGCGGTCGGCCTGCCGACCTTCATCCCCTTCGTCGGCGCCTGGATCGACCTCAAGGAGCAGCCGCGCGACGTCGAGACCGAAGCGTACGTCGCGCTCGCCGGCCCGGTCGTCGGCACGGTCGCTGCGATCCTGTGCTACGTCGCTGCCGGCGACGACGGACCGCGCTGGCTGCTCGCGGTTGCATACGCCGGGTTTTTTCTCAACCTCTTCAACCTGCTGCCGCTCTCGCCGCTCGACGGCGGCCGCATCACCGCGGTGCTGTCGCCGCGCATCTGGCTCGTCGGCGTGCCGTTGCTGGTCGCGTTCTTTCTGTGGCAGCCCAACCCGATGCTGCTGCTCATCGCGCTGCTCGCCGCGCCGCAGGTCAT
>Ga0207675_100001754_pt1 | contig 21690 bp, 20 predicted proteins | sample KBSSwiS42_FD_184305 | JGI IMG/M metagenome (GOLD analysis project Ga0207675, IMG submission 184305) | Switchgrass rhizosphere microbial communities from Kellogg Biological Station, Michigan, USA - KBS Switchgrass S4-2 (SPAdes) (version 2) | ecosystem: Host-associated > Plants > Roots >...
TGCGCGCGGGCCGTCTTGAGCAGAAGCCCGGCCGCCGCAATGTCGCCGTCGTAACCCGACAGCCCCCCGACGACGGAGAGCGTCCCCCAATAGGCGAGACTCTTGACCGATTGGATCGGCGTCGCCTCCCCGTTGCATGGCGACCCGCACTGTGTGACGGTATGTGCGGAGGCCTAAACATGGCGACCAATCGTTCCATTGACCCGAAGCTGATCGACTCTGCGCTCAAGCTGAGCGGCGAGAAAACCAAGCGCGCGGCGGTTACGCGCGCGCTCGAGGAATTCATCGCGCGCCGGCGTCAGAAGCGCGTTCTGGACCTGCTCGGTCAGCTCGAGTGGGACAAGGACTTCGACTACAAGGCGGAACGGACTCGACGGTGAACCTGTTCGTCGACACGAGCGTCTGGTCGCTGGCGTTGCGCCGCGATGCCCGGTCGGACCAGCCCGAGATCGAACGTCTGGTCGCGGCACTTCAGAGCGGAGAATCGGTCTTTACCGAATGCTTCGGCTTGGCCTCGGGACCCCATTACGCAGCGCCGTAGCTCCTGCCAGATCGCCTGGGATTCGGCTCCACTGAGAGGCGAAACCCCGCGGCCTTCAGGATCGACCGCACGGCCACGTAACTTGGATTTCCACGACGCGACAGCATGCGGTACAGGCTCTCGCGCGGAATGCCGGCACGCCGCGCGAGCGTCGACATGCCACCGCGAACGGTTGCAACATCACGTACTGCCTCCAACAGCAGCCGGGGGTCGCCATCGGCCAGCGCGGCATCGAGGTACGCCGCGATCTGGCGGTCCGTCCGCAGGTAGTGCGTAATCTCAAACTTTCGTGTGGGCATCAGTGCCTTGCCTTTTCAAGGTGTTTCGCCAGGTGCTTGCGGGCCGTCGCGATATCAGCTCTCTGGGTCGCCTTGGTTCCACCGTTAAGGAGCAAGACGCGCTCCGGTCCATCCCAGGCGAAGTACACCCGATAGCCCGGACCGATGTGCACCCGTAGTTCGACGAGCCCCGAGCCGACTGATCTGCTGTCTCCCGCGAGACCGAGCGACAGTCGCCGGAGTCTGACCAGCACGGCCGATCGGCCTCCCGGATCCCGCATACGTGACAGCCACCGATCAAACGGGACGCGGCCGGTTGAATCTTCGTACTTGAGGATTTCTACCACAGTCCGACCGTAACGTATAGGTTACAAGTCGAACAGGCAGAAAACGGATGCCTATGGGCAGATTTGCGGCAGCTACGTGCTCAAGTGTCCAACTCATGCGAGCCGGAGCTCGTCATGGACATCCTGAAGAGCACGGCGTCAGCTTCGATGGCGACGATCGCGGCTGGCTCTACCGCGAGGGCTTGCGATCGCCGTCAGGGCTCATCCACGACATACCCGCTCGCCCGCAGCCCGGCGAGGTAACCGTCGGGACGGAGGATGTCGCGCATCGGCAGCACCGCCACCGTTGATGCGTTCGACGCGAGTGCTCGCTGCGCTTCGGCGAGCCACGCCGCCTCGAGACGCGCGGGCAGCTCGGTCAGCCCACGCTCCCGGAGCACCTGCGCATTCATGAGCGCGGCAATGCACGCGCTCGCCTCGTTGAGATCGGTCATCGCGCGCAATGCGGCGATGTCGCCGGTGGCCCAGGCGTTGGCGCGTGCCCGCAGGAGCCCCAGGTCGGACTCGAGGCGCTCAATCGCGCTCGTGAAGCACGGCAGGTCATCGAGCGGCTCGTCCTTGAACTCCTTGATCAGGGCCCGCGGCTTCTCGACCTTGACCGATACGGTGGGTGTCGTGATTTTCACGCGGTGCTTCTTCGCCGATTTCTTCGCGACCGGCCACACCACGGGCGAGTAACTGAGCCCGGCGGCGTCGACGGCCTTACGGTAGAGATGAAACGCGGCAAAGATGGGCCGCCACTTCTCGACATCCTGGTCGTAGCCCAGGTACTCGGCCTTGAGCGCGAGCCAGCGTGCGTAGAGCTGGATGGGCATGAGCTCCTCGAGCCTGCGCCCGTCGGGGTTGTTGCGCACGCCGACCAGCGCCGGCAGCGCGCCCAGCTTCGCAAACGTCCCCATTTCCGCATCGACCTCGGGCTCCGCCAGGAGCTCCTGCGATCCGGCAATGGCCGCCTCGAGCTCGGTGGATCGCCACTCCATCTTCTTCGGCAGCGTGTGGTACTGGCCCATGATCCAGAGCACGTGCTCGCCGTCGTCCGTGGGTCGGGTGACTCGCCACAGCCCGGGGCCCGGTTGCACGCCGGTGACCAGCACCTCCTCGATGATTGTGTCCGCCGCGTTGTCGCTCGCGGCCGCAGCAGCGCACGCCGTCGCCAGCCATCCGGCACCGAGGGCCACGCATCGAAATGTCGTGAGCTGCCTACTCCGAACCCTGTTGGCCAGCGCGCGCCCTCCCCGCTTCCGCCGCGAGTGTACTTGGGCCGGCTGCGGGTCGCAGTTTCGCTCGCCGATTGCGCGCTCGAGTCAACGCCGAGCGGCATCCCTGCTAGAGTGCGCGCCGCATGGCCGATGTCTTCGTCTCCTACGCCCGCGCCGACAAACCGCTCGTCGCACCGCTCGTCGCCGCAATCGAGGCCAAGGGATGGACCGTCTGGTGGGACCCCGACATGGCTCCCGGCCAGGAATTCGACGACCAGATCAGCGCCGAGCTCGCCTTGGCCCGCGCCGTGCTGGTCGTCTGGACGCCGAAGTCGGTGACGTCGCGCTGGGTGCGTGGCGAAGCCCGGGAAGCCGCCGATCGCGGGGTGCTGGTGCCGGTCCGCTTCGACGACGCCCGTCTGCCGATCGATGTGCGCGCGATCCACACGATCGACCTCGATGGCTGGGGCGAAAGCGCCACCAGCCGGCAATGCCAGGATCTCTTGCGCGCGCTCGGCGCACTGCTCACGCGTCATCCCGGAGCCAGCGGCGCAGCGGCAGACGCAGGCGGCGCGCGGCAAGCGGGCGCAGGCGGCCCGGCCAGGGTCGCCATCTGCGTGCTGCCGTTCATCAACATGAGCGGCGACCCTGAGCAGGAGTACTTCAGCGACGGCATCACTGAAGACATCATCACCGACCTGAGCAAGGTCTCCGCGCTTGCGGTGGTCGCGCGCAATACGGCCTTTGGGTTCAAGGGCAAACAGGTCGACGTGATCCAGGTCGCGCGCCAGCTCAAGGTCAGTCACGTGCTCGAGGGCAGCGTGCGCAAGGCCGGCCAGCGTGTGCGCATCACCGCCCAGCTGATCGAAAGCACGAGCGGCAATCACGTCTGGGCCGAGCGTTACGACCGCGACCTTAACGACATCTTCGCGCTGCAGGACGAGATCTCGCAGGCGATCGTCGCGGCGCTGAAGCTCAAGCTGCTGCCGGACGAGAAGAAGGCCATCGCGCAGCGCGGCACGAGCAACCCCGACGCCTACCGATTCGTGCTGATGGCCCAGCAGCAGTACCTGAGCTTCGGCGACATGCGACGTCTCGAGGCCGTGGTTCGACTGTGTCAACGCGCGGTCGAGATCGACCCGAACTATGCCCGCGCCTGGGCACTGATGGCCGGCGCGCAGAGAATGAAGACCTATTTCAGCCGGGAGGGAGACAGCGGACTGGCCGCCGCGGAGCGCGCCCTCGCGCTCGATGCGAACCTCGCGGAAGCCCATGCCGCGCGCGCCGGAGCGCTGAGCGCGCAGGGTGACTACGATGCGGCTCTGACTGAGATCGAGACGGCCGTGCGGCTCGACCCGGAGTCGTGGGATGTGAATCGCGAAGCTGCACGCCTCCACTACCGGTTGCGCCGGTTCGCGGACGCCATTCGCTTTTTCGAGAAGGCGGCTGCCTTGCGCGAGTCCGACTGGGGGTCGTGCGGCATGCTGGTCAGCTGCTATACGCAGCTCGGGGACATCGAGAACGCACACCGGTTTGCGAGACTCACCATTGCTTACGCCGAGAAAGTGGTCGCCGTCGAGCCGGACGGAACCGTGATGGCGCAAGCGGTCGGTGCCCTGGCCGTGCTGGGGGAGACGCAGCGGGCGAAGGATTGGGCTGAGCGCGCCGTGCTGCTCGAACCCGACAACATGAACATGCGTTACAACCTGGCGTGCGCGATGATCGCCGACCTGGGCGACGCCGAGGCGGGGCTCGATCTGCTCGCGCCCTATTTTTCAAAAGTTGGACTGGAGTTCCTGGGCTGGGCGAAGTCCGATCCTGACCTCGATTCGGTCCGTGATCACCCGCGCTTGATTGCGATGCTCAACGACGCGGAACAGCGCCTCGCGAACTATTGATCGTTCGCCTTGCTCGGGCGGGCGACCGATCACCCCATGGGAGCGGCCTGTCTACGCTGCCGGGCGCACGGACAGGCGTAAGCCGGCAACGCGCAGCACGGCGACGAGAGTCGATAGCCGGGGATTGCCTGCAGCCGAGAGCGATCGATAGAGGCTCTCGCGACTCAGGCCCGCAACCTCGGCGACGCGTGACATCCCGAGCACTTCGGCAACGCGTCTCAGGCCGAGAAGCAGTTCCTCAGGCGTTTCGAACTGCTCGAGAACCTGCCGGAGGTACTCCACCGACAAGTCGGGGTCGGCGGCCAGTCGGGCTCGCAGCCACTGGTCGTAAGACAACGCGGCGCGGCGTGTGCGCTGCTTCATGTGCTTCAATGCCTTCTTGCGTCGTCCAGCCATCTTCTCGCCCTTTCGATATCGGACCGTTGCGTCCGCTTTGAACCGCCGCAGAGAACGAGGCAGCGGTCAAGTGAGATCCGGGAGAGGTACACCCTGTAGCCTGGCCCTGTGTCGACGCGCAGTTCGATCAGTCCACCGCCCAGCGATCGACAGTCGCCTGGATTGCCTGACTGCAGACGGTCCAAGCGCTGTACCACGGCCGCCTGCGCAACGCGGTCGCGCAAGCGGTCGAACCAGTCCACAAACGGCCGACGCCCATTGGCAGCCTTGAAGATGACCAACTCGATTGTCGGTCGCTGCACCAGTGTAGCCTATAAATCACAGCGGGCAACATACCGACCAGGAGGCAGATCGGCTCAGCCGCAGGATTCCATCGATTTGTCACAGGCAACGCCTGGCTTTTAAGCGTATTGGGCCAGAAATGCCGGGCAGCCGTCTTGCGTACCCGTGAAAGACGCTTAGCCGAGCAGAGCCCCCAATCTCCGCCGGAACAAGAGCACCAAAACCCGCCGCCTGTGTGCTCCATTCAGGTGGCGACGGCCGTACTGTCGTTCGCGGAGTTAGAATTGACCTGGTTTCCGGTGAGCTGACCGCGGGGAAAATCGTCAACTATGTTGACGGGTTTCTCGCGGACGCGCGCCGACCCCCCGCACGCGACGTTTCCGCGGAAACCTTTCTAGGCGTTTACCTGGGCGACGCTGGCCGCCCTATGCTGGTTTCTCGATGACGAGACACTGCGTTCAGGCGGTGCTCTGCTCGGTGAGATCGAGCAACTGCATCATCTGCTGTCGCATGAGGAATTTCTGCACCTTGCCGGTCACGGTGGTCGGGAACGCGTCGACGAAATGCACGTAGCGCGGGATCTTGTAGTGCGCGATCTGTCCCTGGCAGAAGCCTCGTATTTCCTCCGCCGATGCGGTCTGCCCGGAATGCACTCGTACCCATGCGCAGACCTCCTCGCCGTACTTTGCGTCCGGCACCCCGATCACTGCGACCTCGGCGATCTTGGGATGCCGGAACAGGTACTCCTCGATCTCCCGCGGATACACGTTCTCCCCGCCGCGGATGATCATGTCCTTCGCGCGCCCGGCGATGTTGCAGTAGCCCTCCGCATCGAGCGTGCCGAGGTCGCCGGTGTGCATCCAGCCCTCCGCGTCGATCGCCTCCGCCGTGCGTTCCGGGTCGTCCCAGTAGCCGAGCATCACCGCGTAGCCGCGCGTGCAGAGCTCGCCGACCGCGCCGCGCGGCACGGTGCGGCCCTCCGCGTCGATGACCTTCGCCTCAATGTGCGGCTGGACCCGTCCGACGGTGGTTACCCGTCGCTCGAGCGGATCCCCGGGGGAGCTCTGGAAACTTACCGGGCTCGTCTCGGTCATGCCGTAGGCGATCGTCACCTCCCGCATGTGCATGCGGTCGATCACCTGGCGCATGACCTCGATCGGGCACGGCGCGCCCGCCATGATCCCCGCCCGCAGCGAGGAGAGATCGAACTCGCCGAACCGCGGATGCTGGAGCTCCGCGATGAACATCGTCGGCACCCCGTGCACCGCCGTGCAGCGCTCCGCTTCGATCGCAGTGAGGACGGCCAGGGGGTCAAAGCCCGCCGCGGAGTACACGATCGTTGCCCCGTGCACGACGCAGGCGAGGTTCGACATCACCATGCCGAAGCAGTGGTACAGCGGCACCGGCACGCAGAGCCGATCCGCCTCCCTCAATCCCGTGCTGCGACCGACGAAGTACGCGTTGTTGACGAGGTTGCGGTGCGACAGTGTCGCCCCCTTCGGCAGCCCCGTCGTGCCGCTCGTGAACTGGATATTGATCGGGTCGCGGTTGCTCAACACCGGCAGGGCGGCCAGATCCGCGGGAGTCCCCTGGGCAGAGAGATCGTCGAACTCGAACCATCCCGGACGGCGCTCGCCGCCGATCTTCGCCACGATCTTGAGCGCGGGCAGCCGCTTCGCTTCGAGTGCGCCGGGCCGGCAGTGAGACACCTCCGGCGCGAGTGTCTCGGTCATCGCGACGTAGTCACTCGTCTTGAACGACGCTGCTGCAACGAGCGCCTTCACCCCCACCTTCGTCAGCGTGTATTCGAGCTCCGACAAGCGATACGCGGGATTGACGTTCACCTGGATCAGCCCCGCCTTGGCGGTGGCAAACTGCGTCAGCGTCCATTCGGCGCAGTTCGGCGCCCATACCCCCAGGCGATCCCCGCGCTCGAGGCCGAGCGACATCAGCCCGCGTGCGAGCTCATCGACCCGGCGCCCGAACTCCTCGTACGTCCACCTCACCCCCTGCTCCACCGATACCAGCGCCTCGCGTTCAGGCCATCGCGAAACCGCCCGGTCCAGCATCGCGCCGATCGTGTCCTCGATTAGCGGAAGGTCCGTCATGCCGGCGACGTAGCTGGTTGTGTCACTCATGCTCGGTCAGCGAACGGCGTTCGTGTACTCCATGAGGCCAGGCAGCGAGTTCTCAGGATAGCCCATGTAACATGCCAGGCGGACGCGCCTCGTGCCCGTGCCATCATCAGCCGCTGCAGTGCAAGAGGAGCGTGGTCAAGCCATGGATCCGACCGTCGAGCAGATTCTCGCCGAATACGAGCGCCGCTCCGCCGACGAGGCGAAGGTCATGCACTCCCAGCCGGAGGAGTTCGCGCGCCGCATCGATGACTTCCTGATCAGCGTGGGTCCGGCGACGGGTCGGATGCTGCACCTGCTCGCGACGGGCGCCAACGCGAAGTCGATCCTCGAGCTGGGGACCTCATACGGCTACTCGACGATCTGGCTCGCCGATGCCGCGCGCGCGACGGGCGGCAAAGTCATGAGCCTCGAGCTCTCGCAGCGCAAGGTCGACCATGCGCAGGCGCAGCTCGCGCGCGCCGGGCTCGCGGACTTCGTCGAGTTTCACATCGGCAGCGCGCTCGACACGCTGCCGCTCCTCGCGGGACCCTTCGACCTGGTGCTGCTCGACCTGTGGAAGGATCTGTACGTCCCCTGTCTGGAGCTCTTCCATCCAAAGCTCCGCCCCGGGGCCCTGGTCGTAGCGGACAACATGCTCTTTCCGCTCAGCACGCGCCCCGCGGCCGCGGCCTACCAGGCGCGGGTGCGCACCAAGGCCGATCTGGACTCGGTGCTGCTACCGATCGGCAGCGGCGTGGAACTGAGCCGCAAGCACGATCCAGCAGCTGGTTGAACGCTCTCCAGAGCAAAACCCAGCGCCGATCTCCCCGATCGGGCAGACGGCACAACTGGGTTGAGCCCAAACTGTACCGAACGAATCCGGGCAAAGGGGTCGCAAATCGAGGCGGTCCGATCGCCGTTTACCTGCTGAGATCAGCGTTCGACGCTTGCCGCCCTGTATCCTATGGGATACGATCACAGTGCTCGATGTCCGCCAGACTCTGTCATTCCAGCGCTGGTTGTCGAGATTGCGGGATAGGACCGCCAAGGCGCGACTGGTCCGCCGCATTGAGCGATTGGCATTCGGGCATTTCGGCGATCATCGATCACTGGGTGCCGGGCTGTTCGAACTGCGGGAGCACTTTGGCCCAGGCTATCGGGTTTACTACACGTTCCGAGCGGACCGCCTTGTCCTTTTGCTGGCGGGCGGCGACAAGAGCTCCCAAGCCTCCGACATCGCAAGGGCGAGGATCATGATCAACAATCTGGATGCTGGGTCATGAAACGGCAGCGCAAGACCAGGAGGATCGCCACCACTCGCTTCGACTCTGCTGACTATCTCGATGATGACGAGACCCGATTGGCGTATCTGAATACCGTGCTCGCCGAGGGGGATCCGGGGGAGATCGTCAACGCGCTTGGAACGATTGCTCGAGCGCGCGGCATGTCTGGGGTCGCCCGGCGTGCAGGTCTCGGCCGCGAAAGTCTGTACAAGGCGCTCGCGGGAAACGGGAATCCTGAGTTCCGCACCATCCTCCGTGTCGCGGCGGCCATGGGGTATACCTTCGAGGTACGGGCTGCGCTGCAGATAGGGCGGCGCCGATCTGATCTGCGACGGAGCCGTCCCGAATGAATGTCGCCCACTCAGCGCCGGGACCTCAACTTCAATCCCGCCCGGTTTCTGCTCGGACGGCTCGCTGACTTCGCGCGCGGGCACTGGGGCGTCGAGGGCGAGCTCACGTTGCTCGACGGCCCAGAGATGTGGGCGTTCCGCTCTTCGCTCGGCGCTGGACCGCGTGATTCAAACTTCAGGTCGTCCTCGAATACGTCTCAGCACTGCCCGATGCTCATGCGGGTCGACCCGATCTGGGACCGTATTCGCCCAGATCCGGGCTTCAAGGCCCTCGCTGGCGAGCAACGATGAGCCCGTCGTAAACTTTCGGAGCCCCGACTGCGTTCAAGATGTGGGACGTCGACCACCAGGAGTGCCTGTGAGCGATGGGTCAGGTTCGAATCAAGAAGCGCGCATCGCGGGCGCTCTGTTCTGTCTTCTGATCGCGGGTTGTGCCGGCGTAGAGCGCACGCCGTCGCAGGAGCCGTCACAAACCGCCACGATTCCAGCGACTCAGCCCGCGACAGAACCTGCGCCAACAGTGGTTGCAGAACCGGCCGCGCCACCGTCACCTGCGCAACCGGCGGCGCCTGCCGTTGTCGAGCCGCCCCTGCCTCCCGCGACCCCGGCCCCGCCGCCGCCCGAGCCGGTGCACGCGCCGACCGCCGCCACCCCGACGCCCGCTGCACCGACACCCGCGGCATCGACACCCGCCGCGCCGACGCCCGCGGCCGCACCGCGACCACCGCCCGCGGGCGCGGCGAGCAGCACCGCTTCGGCTCGCCCAGCCGCCCCCGCGAAACCGCCGACCCCCGCCCCGGCGTCGCCCGCACCGGCTCCGCCGGTCGCGAAAGTGGCCGCCGCGCCGGTTGTCTCCAAGCCGTCCGCACCGCCGCTTGATCTGGCGTCTCTCGAAACGCGGCTCCGTGAGACCCGGGCCATCGGTGTGTTCACCAAGGTTTCGCTCAAGAACCAGGTCGACGACCTGCTGGACAAGTTCCGCGCGTATTACAAGCGACAGTCCAACACGACGCTCACGGAGCTGCGCCGGCCCTACGACATGCTGCTTCTCAAGACGCTGTCTCTGCTGCAGGACAGCGACCCGGCGCTCGCCCGTGACATCGTCGCGTCGCGCGAAGCGATCTGGGGCATCCTTTCGAATCGAGATAAATTTGTTGAATCCAATCTGATGGCAGGAGGATGACGTGAACGAACGTGCCAGGGGCCTCGCCCTCATTGTTGTGTCGACGACGCTTTGCGCTGCGCCGACTCTCGCTGCGGATCCTGCCAGCGACGTCAGCACGGCCAAGGACCTGACGGCCGTGATCGCGCTGCAAGGCATGCCGTGCGGAGAGGTCGTCAGCGCCAAGAAACAGGGCGAGAACGACTACCTCGCCGCATGCAAGGACGGCAACCGCTATCGCGTGTTCCAGAACGCGGAGGGCCGTGTCATCGTCGAGAAGAAATAGCGCCGAGCCCCAGCGTCCCCTCCCGACCCGCGTAATTCTTTTTTCAACGCCCGGCGCTCGTCTGCCTCCGCGTTGCGTGTCCGCTCTGGCGTGCACGCCTCAAGCGGCCCGTCGAAACCGCAGCTCGACCCTGACTTTGAGGGCTGCCAGCAGGCGCAGCAGCAAGTCCGTCGACACACCCTCCAAGTTGCCGTTCAAGATGGCGGTCACGCGCGGCCGAGACGTGCCGGCGAGGCGAGCCAGATTGGCGTGCGTGATGTCGAGCCGCCGCACCTCCAGGGCAATCCTCTCCGTGAGCTCGAGCTGAACCTCAAGCGCCACGCGGTCGGCATCGGCCAGACCGAGGACGTCGGCAAGCTCGCGCGTGCTGCGTGCCCAGACGGCCTTTCGCTTACGCATCCGTCAACTCCCGGAGCCGGCGCCGTGTGATCGAGAGCTCCGACAGCGGCGTTTGCGCAGACTTCTTCTTGAAGGCTCGCAACACCAGAACACCCTCCGCCGCCTTCGGATACACAAACACTCTGTACTGACCCGACTCATCGTGCAGCCGCAGCTCCTGGACACCCGGCCCACGGTCGGCATTGGGCGCGACAGAGGCATTCCGAGCGTGAAACCTCGCTGCAAAGCCATCAATGCGCGTCCGAGCCTGATCCGGACATCCTTAGGCAGCGATCTGACTTCGTCCCTGGCTCCGACATGAAGTACGACAGCACGCGACAAGGCGGATTGTCTCAGATCTGGTACATATACGGAAGCAGATGGACGCCCGGACTTTGCGGAATGGGCTCAGAGACGTCATCAAGACTTTCAATCGGCCCAAGCCAGATTTGGGGTGGGCGGCGTTACGCCGAGGCGGACCGATTGCCTCAAGCCAGCGGCAAGGTAGCGTACGCCGTGGCCCCTTCGACTGGCCCAAGTGTTGTTGCCGCGCCGGCCTCCCCGGGCGTAGCGTCGCAGATCCCCACCCGCAGGAGCGCGCCATGATCCGTCGGCAGATGAATCGCAGGCAGATGCTTCTGGCAGGCATGGCGGGGCTCGGCTCGCTTGTCGCGATCCGTGGGCTGCGTGCGAGCCCGGGATCAAGCGCCGCGGCGGCAGGCGCCGGGACCCTCACGATCGGCGGCGACCTCACGGTCAATCGCATGGGCTTCGGCGCGATGCGGTTGACGGGCGAAGGCATCTGGGGCGAGCCCAGGGATCCGGCCGAGGCGCGGCGCGTACTGCGCCGTGCGGTCGATCTCGGCGTGAACTTCATCGACACTGCCGACGCATACGGACCCGAAGTCAACGAGCGACTCATCGCCGAGACGCTCCATCCCTACCCACGCGGGCTGGTGATCGCCACCAAGGGCGGTCAGACACGGCCGAGCGCCGGACAGTGGGTGCCCGACGGCCGCCCGGAACATCTGCGCGCCGCCTGCGAGGGCAGCCTCAAGCGACTCAAGCTCGAACGCATCGACCTGTACCAGTTCCACTGGCCCGATCCCAAGGTGCCGGTCGAGGAGTCGGTCGGCGAGCTCGCGCGCCTGCGGACGGAAGGCAAGATCCGCCACGTGGGGGTGTCGAACTTCAGCGTCGATGAGCTGCAGCGCGTGCGCCGCATCGTGCCGATCGTCTCGGTGCAGAACCGTTACAACGTCGGGGACCGCGGATCCGAGGACGTGCTCGCGCTCTGCACGCGCGAGGGGATCGCCTTCATCCCCTGGGCGCCGATCGCAAGCGGCTCGGCCAAGAAACTCGTCTCAGACGGCCTCGAGGCGGTGGCGAAGCAGCACGGCGTCAGCGTGTTCCAGGTGGCGCTCGCGTGGCTGCTGGCGAAGTCGCCCGTGATGCTACCGATCCCCGGAACCTCCTCCGTCGCGCACCTCGAAGACAATGTCGGTGCCGCAGGCCTCGAGCTCAGCGCGCAGGATCTCGCCCGGCTCGGCTAGAGAGTTAGACACTCGCAACAACAACCGGACCGGTCCAGGGCCGAGGCAGGGGGAGGTCCGCACTGATGCACATCCTGGTCACTGGCGGCACGGGCTTCATCGGTACCGCCTTATGTGCCCGTCTTCAGGCGGAGGGGCATCGTGTCACGGTGCTGACACGCGATCCCGCCGGCGCCGAGCGCCATTTTGGCGGACGTGTGCCGGTAGTCGGCTCGCTGTCGATCCTGGGTGGCGACAACGTGCCCGACGCGATCGTGAACCTTGCCGGCGAGAACCTCGCCGCGCATCGCTGGAACGAACGCCGCAAAGAGACCTTCCGCGACAGTCGTGTCGGCGTCACCGAGCAGTTGCTCCACTACATCGCGCGCGCTCCCGGCAAGCCTCGCGTGCTGGTGAGCGGTTCCGCGGTCGGTTACTACGGAGCGAGAGGTGACGAACTCGTCGATGAATTGAGCCCGGCCGGACGGGAGTACCAGTCGGACCTCTGCGTGGCGTGGGAGGCGGCGGCGCTGCGCGCGGAGTCGTCAGGCGTGCGCGTTTGCCTGCTGCGCACCGGCATCGTCCTCGGTCACGGCGGCGCGCTCGCGCAGATGCTACCGCCCTTCAAGCTCGGCGTCGGCGGCCGCCTGGGCGACGGCCGGCAATGGATGTCATGGATCCATCTGGAGGACGAGATCGGCCTGATCCTGCACCTGCTCACGCACCAGTCGCTCGAGGGCGCCTTCAACGCCACAGCGCCCGCGCCCGCCACCAATCGCGAATTCGTGAAGCAGCTCGGCGGCGCGCTGCATCGTCCGGCCGTCCTCGCGATGCCGGCGCCGGTGGTGCGCTTAGCTGTCGGCGAGATGGCACATCTACTGCTCACCGGTCAGCGAGCGATCCCAAAGCGAACCCTCGATTCCGGCTACCGCTTCAGGTACCCCGAACTGCGGCCAGCTCTCGATTCGGTACTCAGCGGACGCTGACCTGTGGTCTGATACGATTCGAAGTCCCCCAAGACGCCCCCTAGAGCGCCGACGAGGAATCTACACATGAAACGCGTACTTGCCTTGACCCTGGCTGTTCTACTGGTCCGTCCGGTGCTGGCGGCCGACACGGTGCAGTACGTGGTGCTGATGTACGGCAAAAAAGCCGGCCAGCAGACCGTGACCAGCGGCGACGACGGCGTGACCCGCGTCGATTACATCTTCAAGGACAACGGCCGAGGGCCAGAGCTCAAGGAAGAATTCAAGCTCGCGCCCGACGGCACGTTTGCCAGCTACCGCGTCACCGGCACCACCACCTTCGGCGCACCCGTCGACGAATCCTTCCGGCACGAAGGCGACACGGCGAGCTGGAAGTCGACTTCGGACAGTGGGGAGCAGACCGTCAAGGGCACGGCGTTCTACAGCCCGCTTTACGGCACCCCGGCCAGCGGCGGCGTTGCGCTTGCGGCCTTGTCAAGGCGCAGTGACGGCAAGCTGCCCCTGATCCCGAGCGGCACGCTGAGCATGCGCAAGGTCGCCGAGATGGAGGTCGCGCGCGGCACCGAGAAGCGCAAGGTGCAGCTCCTGGAGGTGATCGGCCTGGGTCTGGCGCCGGAATTTGTCTGGACCACCACGGATGCCGAACCGCGTCTGTTCGCCGACATCTATCCCGGCTACTCGCAGTTGATCGAAGAGGGCTGGAACTCCAATGCCGACGCGCTCGAGGCCCGACAGGTACAGGCCGAAGGCGAGGCGCTCGTGGACCTGCAGAAGCGCGTCGCGCACCCTCTCGGGGGTACGACGCTGATCCGCAACGCCAGGGTGTTCGACAGCGAGAAGGCGGTGCTCACTCCGGCGTCGGACGTGATGGTGCGCGATGGCCGCATCGTGTCGGTGATTGGCACGGGCGCGCCGACCAAGGCCGACAACGTCATCGAAGCCGGTGGTCGGGTGCTGTTGCCGGGGCTGTTCGACATGCACGGCCATCTCGATCCGTGGGAAGGCGGTCTCAATATCGCCGCGGGCGTCACGACCGTGCGCGACATGGGCAACGACAACGCGACTCTCCAGCGGATGATCGAGCAGGAACGAGCCGGCACGCTCCTTTCAACGCGCATCGTTCCGGCCGGTTTCATCGAAGGCGTGAGCGACAATTCGGCGCGTGCCGATTACGTCGTCGCGAATCTCGACGAGGCGAAGAACGCTGTCGACTGGTACGCCGAGCACGGCTATCCGCAGATCAAGATCTACAACTCGTTTCCAAAGGACATCCTGCGCGACACGATTGCGTATGCACATGCCAAGGGGCTGCGCGTGAGCGGTCACGTACCGGCGTTCCTGCGCGCGCAGGACGTCGTAGAGCAGGGCTATGACGAAATCCAGCACATCAACCAGGTATTGCTGAACTTCCTCGTCGACGACAAGACCGACACGCGTACCTTGCAGCGGTTCTACCTACCGGCAGAAAAAATTGCCGATCTCGATTTCGACGGCCAGCCGGTGCAGGACTTCATTGCGCTGCTGGCAAAGAGACAGATCGTCATCGACCCCACCGTGTCCACGTTCGAGTTCCTGCGCCAGCGGGCCGGCGAGATGCCGCAAAGCTATGCGCCCGTCGCGGGCCATATGCCGCCGGATATACAGCGTCTTCTGCTCGTGGCCGACATGAACATCCCCGACGACGCCACGGCGAGTCGCTACAACAAGTCGTACGAGAAGATGGTCGAGTTCGTGGGTCGGATGTACAGGGCGGGGGTGCCGATCGTCGCAGGTACCGACGCCACGCCGGGCTTCACCCTGCAGAGCGAGCTGGAGTGGTATGTCCGCGCCGGCATGACCCCGAGCCAGGTCCTGCAGATCGCCACCTGGAATGGCGCCAAGTATTCCCGTGTGCTGGAGGACCGGGGTTCGGTCACTCCGGGCAAGCGTGCAGACCTGGTGCTGATCGATGGCGATCCGACAACGAACATCGCCGACATCCGCAAGGTGGCGCTGGTCGTAAAGGGCGACACGGCCTATTACCCGAATGAAATCTTCGATGCATTGGGCATCAAGCCTTTCGTCGAGCCGATCAGGGTGATTACGGGTCGCTGACCTCGAGCTAATGCCATCATGGAACGATGCGCAGCACCTGCCCGTCACCGCCGTCTGCCGCGAACGAGATGCCCCAGTTCGACGTGGGCGATCAGGGTTTCCGCCCTGCGTATGCCCCGCGTCCTGAACCTGCGACGGAGCCCTAGCGAATGAATGTCGCCACCCGACGGCCCTTCAGCGCCGCGGACCTCAACTTCAATCCCGCCCGGTTTCCGCTCGAGCGGCTCGCGGACTTCGCGCGTGAGCACTGGGGCGTCGACGGCGAACTCACGCCGCTCGACGGCGAGCGCGATCAGAACCACCGGGTGCGCGTCGCAGATGGCACGAGCTACGTGCTCAAGGTCTCGGCGGCCGGTGAAAGCGAGGGCGCCGTGGACTTCCAGGTCGCGGCGCTCAAGCACCTGGAGCGTCACGCGGCGGAACTGCCCGTGCCGCGCATCATCGCCTCGCGAGCGGGCAAGGACCTCGAGTGGATCGCAGCCGCGGACGGCGCGCGCCACATGGTGCGGCTCTTGAGTTGGCTTCCGGGCACGCCGCTCTCGAAGGGCGAGCCACTCCGGCTCACGTTGCTCCGCAACGCGGCTGCCTTCCAGGCGCAGCTCGCGCGTGGCCTGCGAGGCCTCTTCCATCCCCACGCCCGACACTTCGTGGCCTGGGACATCCAGCGCGCGCTGCTGCTCGAGCCCGGCGTGCAGGCCTGGGTCGCCGACGATACGAAGGCGTTGTGCGCAGATTTCATCGCGCGCCTGCCGCGCGAGGTGCTGCCACGGCTGCCGGCGCTACGCGCGCAGGTCGTACACAGCGACGGACACGCCGACAACCTGTTGCGCGCCGGGCCCGACAGCGACGAGATCGTCGGCGTGATCGATTTCGGCGACATGGTGCACGCGCCGCTGGTGCAGGACCTCGCGGTGACCCTCGCGAGTTTCGCCCGCCATGGCGAGATGTCACTCGATAATGCCGTGGCGCAGGTGGAGGCCTGGAACGCCGTCCTGCCGCTGACGGACGACGAGCTCGCGATCCTGCACGACCTCACGTTGTTGCGGCTCGCGACCGCGCTCTGCCTGTACGACTTTCGCATTCACGCGCTCGAGCAGCCGCCCGCCTGGCTCATCGAGGAGCGGCCCGACATCGTGCGCGCGCTGTCGCGATTCCTCGCCCTCGATCGCGAGGGCGTGCATGAGCGATATCGCGCCGCCTGCGGACGCGTGGGCCTGCTGCCTGAGCAAGTCGACGTCGCACGGCTGCGCGAGCGTCGCGAGCGCGCGCTGGGGCCGAGCTATCGCCTGTTCTATGACCGTCCCGTGCACCTGGTGCGCGGCGAGGGCGTCTGGGTCTATGACGCAGACGGGCGCCGTTACCTCGATTGCTACAACAACGTGGCATCGGTCGGTCACTGCCACCCGCACGTGGTGGCGGCGCTTGCGCGGCAGGCGGCGACGCTGAACACACACACGCGCTACCTGCACGACAACGTCGTGCGCTACGCGGAGCGGCTTACGGCCACGATGCCGGAGGATCTTCGCGTCTGCTACCTCGTGTGCACCGGCACCGAGGCCAACGACCTCGCGATCCGCATCGCCCGCGTCGTGAGCGGGCACGAGGGCGTGATCGTCTCGGACGACTCCTACCACGGCAACTCGAACGTCGTGGGCGCGGCCTCGACCTGCATGTACCCGAAGTCGGAGCAGCCTGCGTGGATCGCGACCGTGCCGCCGCCCGACGGATACCGCGGCGAGCACCGTTACGGCACGCCGGGTATCGGCACGAAGTACGCGGCGCACATCGACACGGCGATCGCCCGGCTCCGTGAGCGCGGCCACGGTGCTGCGGTGTGGCTGTGCGACATCATCTTCGACTCCAACGGCACGATCCTGCCGCCCGAGGGTTATCTCGAGTACACCGCGCGCGCGATCCGTGCTGCGGGCGGGCTCTTCATCGCCGACGAGGTGCAATCCGGCTTCTATCGCACCGGCGACGAGATGTGGGCTTTCCGCTACGCGGATGTCGTGCCCGACATCGTCACGCTCGGCAAGCCGATCGGCGACGGCCACCCGATCGGCGCGGTCATCACCACCCCCGCGATAGCAGCGAAGTTCGCAGCGAAGTTCTCGTACTTCAACACCTTCGGCGGCAACCCGGTGTCAGCCGCAGTCGGCATGGCGGTGCTCGACGTGCTGGAGCGCGAGGGCGTGCAGCGCAACGTGATCGCGGCGGGCAAGGTGCTCGCGCCCGGACTCGCGAGGCTCGCGGCGAAGCACTCGCTCATCGCGGACGTACGCGGCAAGGGCCTGTTCTGGGGGCTCGAGATCGTGCGCGACCACGCGACGCGCGCGCCGGCCGTCGAGGAAGCCGACCGGATCATGAACCTGTTGCGCGAGGACGGAATCCTGGTCGCGCGCACCGGCGCCTTCAATAACGTGGTGAAGATCCGCCCGCCGCTCGTGTTCACGCCGGACAATGCCAGGATGCTGCTCGAGGGGCTCGATCGCGCGCTAGCGCGGGTCTAAGGTCGATCGATTACCTCTTTGGCCGCGGCTTCATCAGCGTCGTTTACGCTGCCGCGCGCACCGACAGACTTCTCTGCGTGTGGCCAGAATTGCCGGCTGTGTGTGCCTGAGCTCCATCCAGCAAGATCGTCAACCAGGTTTACGGGTTTGTCGCGGACGGGCGCTGGCCCTCGGGTCACTCTCGACTACCACCGTGGGATGGCGTCGTGCGTGCGCTCTGCCAAGCCTCCGCCCGAACAGCACCTCCAGCACGCCGCTGCCGGATACGGCCGTCGGCGTTTCTGCGCAATTCTGTAATGAATAGAACTGACACGCGACTCCTCCCGATGCGATCGTTGCTTCCAGGGCAACACGCACATGAGTTTTCAGTTCTCGCTGTATGATGCGCTGGTCGGCATCGACGTCCCCGTCGACAAGGCCCGGGCAGTGGTCGATGCCTTGGAGCGCGATATGGGCGCAACGCTGGCCACGAAGCAGGACGTGCTGCTACTCCGGCAGGAGCTCAAGCAGGAGTTGGATCTCCTGCGAAAGGAGGTAGAACACTTGCGGCAGGATGTCGCGCGCGACATGGAGTTGCTGCGCTCGAACATGACCGTGCGTCTGGGCTCCATCCAGGTCGTGACGGCCGGCCTGCTATTCGCGGCACTGAAGCTGACCTGAACGCCCCGGGGCGCGGTCCGAACGCGGGAACCCGTCGAGCAGTCCCTCGCATCCGCGTGTTTGCGGTTCGCCGGCGCCGGGGTATTCTTTCATTGCGGCACCGGGACGTGCGATGTTCGAGCATAAGGATGCCCGGTTCGCAGGATCATGCTCGAGTCGCGTCCGGCCTCCATCCCGCCCGTCGGGTCGAACCAGCGATCGCCGCGCTGGCGGACGTGGCTGATTCTCCTTTGCGGGCTCCTCGCGCTCCTCGCGCTCGCGACCGTCGACGAGGTGCGCACCTCGCGCCTGCAGTCCAGCGTCCTCACCCGCTACGCCGCGCGGCTCACCTGGGATATCCGTGCCGGCCCGAGCTCCCGGATCGTATTTCCCAGCAGCGGCCCGCACGATCAGCAGCTCGGTTATTCCCGCCTGCCGGAATTCACCCAGCGGCTCCTGTTGCGAGGCTATCGGATCGGAGAGCAGGCGCAGATGTCCGAGGCGACGGCGCAGCTTGCCGGTCTGGGCATCGCGCCGCCGTATCGCGAAAAGGCGAGCGGCGGTCTCGTGGTCCGCGGTGCAAGCGGGGAAGTGATGTTCGATGCACGGCCCGGAAGACTCTTCGAGCGCTACGAGGACGTGCCGCCGCTCGTCGTCGAAAGCCTGCTGTTCATCGAGGACCGCGAGCTGCTGGGGACCGAGAGCCCGCAGCATAATCCTGTGCTCGACTGGGAGCGGCTCTCGAGGGCATGGCTGCTGTACGTTGGGCGAGGCCTCGGCCTGCCGCTCGCCACCGAAGGTGGCAGCACGCTCCCCACACAGCTCGAGAAGCTCCGCCACTCGCCCGGCGGGCGCACGTCCTCGCCGCTGGACAAGCTCCAGCAGGTCACGGCGGCGAGCCTGAAGGCCTATCGGTCGGGTGCCGATACCCGCGCGTACCGTCGGGACATCGTCGTCGATTACTTGAACTCGTTGCCGCTCGCTGCGGTGCCGGACCAAGGCGAGGTGCGCGGACTGGGCGAAGGTCTGCACGCCTGGTTCGGGCTCGATTTCGCCGACGTGCAGCGCAGCCTTCTGGACCGCGGCATCTCAGCGCAGAAGATCGCCGCGTACAAGGCTGTGCTCGCCCTGCTCTGCGCCGTGCGCGAGCCGACGCGACTCCTGGTGCAGGATCGCGCCGCGCTCGAGCAGCGGCTCAACGCCTACACACGGCTGCTCAGCGCGGCGGGTGTGCTCACTTCCGAATTCGCGGAACGCGTGGCACGGGCACCGCTGCGATTCCGGACATCACCCCCGGCCCGATGGCCCGGAGCCGCGAGCGGGCGCAAGGGAGTCGCTGCCGCGCGCACGGAGTTGCTCGACCTCCTGAACGTGCCGGGGCTGTACGACCTCGATCGTCTGGATGTCGAGGTCGACAGCACAATCGACGTGCCGCTGCAGAGCGCCGTCCGGCGCCTGCTGACGGACCTGCGCGATCCGGCATTCGTGGCAAGCCACGCGCTCACGGGCAAACATCTCCTGTCGCAGGGAAACCCGGCCGACGTCACCTACACGGTCCAGCTCTACGAGGCCACGCCACAGGCAAACCTGCTGCGTGTGCAAACCGATTCGCTCGATCAGCCCTTCGATCTCAACACCGGCATGAAGATGGGGCTCGGCAGCACGGCGAAGCTGCGCACGCTGGCACACTACCTCGAGGTCGTCGCGCAGCTTCATGCGGAGCTGACAGGGCGCGGCACCCCATCGTCGCGGTTGGCACGTGATCCGATCAGCGAGTGGGCCCTGCAGATCATCGAGAACGACCCCTCCATCGGCCTCGAGGCCTTCCTGCAGCAGGCGCTCGAGCGGGAGTATCCGGCGGAGGCCCGCCGGGTGGTCTTTCCGGTCAGCAGCCCGACCGGCAGCAGCGTAACCGGCAGCAGCGTGCCTGACACCAGCGTGACCGGGAGCAGCGCGCCCGCGGACTTTTTTACGTGGTACATCCCCCGTACTCTCTCGCTGCGCACAGCGCTGATCCAGTCGAGCAATCGCGTGTTCGTAGGGCTGATGCGCGACCTCGTCCTGTACCACGCCGCGCGGCTTCCATATGACGCGGAAGCCGTAATTGCCGACGCGGATAATCCGCTGCGCCTCCGCTTCCTCGAAGAGAGCGCCGACCAGGAGGCTGTGTTCGTTCTGAAGCGGGCGTATCGAAGCTACCGGGGTCTGACCGAGTCGGAGACCGTGCGCCGCCTGCTGCGCGGGCACGTGTCTGCGCGTCGCGCGGCGGTGGTGTTCTACGCCTGGCAAGACAACACAGGCGAGGAGACGCTCGGGGCCTGGCTCGCCCGTCACGTAGCAGCCTGGACGCCGGACGCCGCCGCCGGGGCGCCGGCCGCCGCGGATCGCCTCGCCCGCGCGTACGGGAATCCGCGGCTCACGATTGCCGACTACGGCTACCTGCTTGACCTGCATCCGCTGGAGATCTGGTGCGCAGGGGAGCTGATCCAGACGCCGGGGCTTTCGTTCGAAGATCTGACCGCCCGCGCCGACGGCGCGACAGACGTGTCGTCGGCGTGGCTGTTCCGGACGCGCAATCGCAGGGCGCAGGATCTGCGTCTCAAGAGGCGAATCGAGCGCGACGCTTTCGTGCATATGACGCCTTACTGGCACCGGATGGGATTCCCGTTCGAGCGGCTCGTTCCCTCGCTGACGACCGCCCTCGGCAGCTCGTCGGACCGGCCCAGCGCCCTCGCGGAGCTGATGGGCATCATCGTCAATGACGGGTGGCGTCGCCCGTCCGTGCTGATCGACGAGCTGCGCTTCGCCGACAGCACTCCTTATCACAGTGTCTTCCATGCCGAGCCGCAGCGCGGCGAACGAGTCATGCATTCTGCCGTGGCGCACGTGCTGCGCGACGTGCTGGCCAACGTCGTTGAGTACGGGACGGCCCGACGGTTGAAGTCGGCGATCATCGGGCCGGATGGCGCGCCGGCGCAGGTCGGCGGCAAGACCGGCACCGACTCTGGGGACAGCCGCCACGAAGTCTTCGCGAACGGCCGCCAGTTGGCGGCATCGCGTGCGCCTGATCGCACTGCGAGCTTCGCCTTCTACGTCGGCGACCGCTACTTCGGCGTGATCACTGCCTCGGTCGAGGGGTCGGCGGCCGCGGACTACCGATTCACGAGCGAGCTGCCGCTCGCAGTCCTCCAGCTGCTGGCGCCCCTGATCGAGCAGCGGCTTGCCGCGACCGGCGCCGCCCCGGCCAGGGGCTCGATCGCGCGCTGATGCGGGTCTGACCGCCCGGCGCAGCAACGCGTGATCGAGCGGACCGCCAAATCATGGAACGATGCGCAGCACCTGCCCGTCGCCGCCGTCTGCCGCGAACGAGATGCCCCAGTTCGACGTGTACAGCGCGCCGTCAGGTCCGACG
>Ga0207675_100001757_pt1 | contig 21678 bp, 16 predicted proteins | sample KBSSwiS42_FD_184305 | JGI IMG/M metagenome (GOLD analysis project Ga0207675, IMG submission 184305) | Switchgrass rhizosphere microbial communities from Kellogg Biological Station, Michigan, USA - KBS Switchgrass S4-2 (SPAdes) (version 2) | ecosystem: Host-associated > Plants > Roots >...
CATCGCCGTCGGTTACGGCATAGATGTTCCCGTCGGGCCCCTCGACGACGTCGCGCACGCGCTTGCGCAGCTGCGTGAGCAACGCCTCGCGCCGTATTTCGCCGAAATTGTCGCCGAACACCACGCGCTCGATTCCGCCAGTGCCGTTGATCTCGCCGCGCCGGGCGCTGCCGACGAACAGATTGCCCTTCCACGCCGGGAATTTGTCGCCTTGGTAGAACAGCAGGCCCGAAGGCGCGATCGATGGGATCCAGATCAGCAGCGGCTTCTGGACTCCCTCGGCGAGCGGCAGCGCGGACAATTCCTTGCCGTCATAGTCGCGGCCATAGGTGTTCGCCGGCCAGCCATAGTTGACGCCGGGGCGGATGAGATTGACTTCGTCGCCGCCGTTGGGTCCGTGTTCGGCGGTAAACACCTGGCCCGTGACCGGATGAATGACCAGTCCGTGCTGGTCCCGGTGGCCATAGCTGTAAATTCCACCATAGGCGCCCGGCTTGCCGACGAACGGATTGTCGGCCGGGATCGACCCATCCTCGTTGAACCGCAGGACCTTGCCGTAGATGCTGCCGAGGTCCTGCGCGGCGGCGCCGAATGGCGCGCCGGTGGTCACCCAGACCTTTCCGTCCCGCGCGACCTGAACGCGAGAGCCCGCGGGAAAGGAAGCGCCGCCTTCGGCAAGCGTCTCGACATTGCTCAGCCGGCCGTTTTCGAGCGCGGCGCGCATCAGTTTGAGCCGGGCGGTGCGATCGCGCGGGCTTGCGCCCGCCGCACTCGGCTGCGGATCGACAAAGGTGAAATAGAGCCAGTGGTTATGCGGGAAATCGGGGTGCAGCGCGATGTCGAGCAGCCCCAGGCCGGTCCCGGCCAGCGCGGGCGCTGGCAGTCCCGCAATCGGTGTCGGATCGAGCACCGCCTGGGGTGTCGTCGCCTTGTGGATGACGCGAAGGTCCCCGCCGCGCTCGGCAACGAGCAAGTCGCCATCGGGGAGGAACTCGAGCGCGAACGGGCGTGCGATCGCCTTGGTGAGCACCGACACTTTGATCGCATGTTGCTCGGCGGTGTCGAACACCATGGGCGCCGAGGGCAGGGGCGGTGCGGGAACGCCATATTGCGGAGCGTTTTGCGCCGCGGCTGGAATAGCAAGCAGTGCGAGACCCAGAACGATCGATTTCTTCATGGCGGATGCGATCCTCCCCGCCTGGCGACTTAATCGATGCGACCGCGAACGTCAGCTTTTTCGTTTCGTACGCGCGCCGATGTAAATCTCCCACGCAGCCCGCTCGCGCCTCTTGAAACCCCCTGCCTGCGCATTATCTGCCTGTGCAGTTAATGTAAGGGCAGGGATTATGGCGTGGTTCACGCTCGATGATTGCGCGGCGCAAAGATCGCCCGGACGGCTGGTCCGGCGGCTCGCCAAGCTCAGCACATCCTATGTCGAGGCCTTGTTCGACGGCGTCGACTTGAGCTTCACGCAATGGATCGCCCTCAAGGTGATCCGCGACGGTCTGGTGACCAATGCAGGCGAGCTGGCGCGCGAGCTGGGGATCACCACCGGTGCGACGACGCGGCTGATCGACGGGCTGGAGGAGCAGGGGCTGCTCGAGCGCGATCGCTGCTGCGTCGATCGGCGCGTGGTCAAGATCGCAGTGACCGAGGCGGGCGGCGTTGCCGTGGTCGGGCTCGGCGCGCGCGTGGTCGATGCGTGGAATCTGCTGATCGCCGATATCGACCAGGCAGAGGCCGAAGCATTTGTAGCGACGCTCGCCAAACTGCTCGCGACCGCCGAGCGACTGACTGACGGCATCAAGCAGACGGAGGCGGCGGAATGATGCGCTTTCCGGCACTGGCGGCAGCCGCCGCTTTGCTCCTCGCGGGATGCGCGAGCGTTCCCCACGTCGATCCCCAAGTCGCCCAGCTCAAGCCGGCGACGCTGGGCCTCGGAGCTGCGATCCCGGCGGTCCAGAGCGACTGGTGGAAGGCCTTCGGCGATCCGCAGCTCGATCGGCTCGTCGATACCGCGCTCGCCGGCAACCCCGATCTTGATGTTGCGCTGGCCCGCGTCCGCGCGGCGCAAGCTCAGATCGAGAGCGACCGTTCGGCGCTGCTCCCGCACATCGGCGCGACTGCCGTGGTGAATCGCGCGCACATCGCCGAGCGGTTGCTCCCGCCACCGGTCGGCGGCAGCACCGCCAATCTCGGAGTCGCGACCGGCTCGCTGTCGTGGGACCTCGATCTGTTCGGCCGCCAGCACGCGACGCTCCGCGCGGCGATGCACGCTGCCGAGGCGACGCAGCTCGATGCCGAAGCGGCGCGGCTCGCGATTTCTACTTCGATGGCGCAGACCTATGTCGGCCTAGCCCGCGCCGAACGGCTGATCGCGGTGGCGGATGGCTTTGTCGCCACGCGCCAGCAGGCGCTTGGCTTTGTCCAAAGCCGCATCCGCAACCAGCTTGCGAGCGAGTTCGATCGTAAGCAGGCCGAGACTCTGCTTGCCGAGGCGCAACAAGCGCGTACCCGCGCCGTCGCACAGCGCGACACGCTGGTGCATGCGCTGGCCGCGCTCGCCGGGCGCGGCGCCGATTTCTACGCACAGATCGCTCCGCCGACACTGGCGCTCGATCAGCCGCCGGGCGTGCCCGAGACGCTGCCGGCCGACCTGCTCGGACGGCGTCCCGATCTGCTTGCCGGCCAGGCCCGGATCGACGCCGCAGTGCAGGGTCGCAAAGCGGCGGCGGCCGCCTTCTTGCCGGACGTCAACATCTCGGCGCTGGCGGGATTGACGGCGATCGGGCTCGACAATTTCTTCAAGGGCAGCGCGGTCAGCTGGATGGGCGGCCCCGCGCTATCGTTGCCGATCTTCGAGGGGGGCAAGCTGCGCGCGCAATATCGCGGCGCGACGGCGGATCTCGACCTGGCCGTGGCCGGCTACAACCAGTCGGTGCTCGGCGCGGTACGCGAAGCGTCAGATGCGATCACCGGCGTGCGCGCCGCCGACCAGGACATCGCGGAGCAGGCGCGCGTCGTGCAGGGGCTGCGCGACACCGTCCGGCTCGATCAAGTGCGTGTATCGACCGGGCTCGGCTCGCGGCTCGATTCCGTCGAGTCGGGCTTTCGCCTGCTCGAAGCCGAACAGGCACTGGTCGATCTCCAGGCTACCGCGCTGACCAAGCGTATCCAGCTCATTGCTGCGCTCGGCGGCGGCTATTCTTCTCCTGCATCGGACATTCACTATGACTGACGCCCTCACCCTCGACCGCGAGACCGCGACCGAAGTCGCCGAGTTCGAGCCCGAGTTCATTGCGGCGCCCGCGACGCCGGCCCGGCCGGCTACGCCTGAGTCTGCGCCCGAGCCGGCGCCCGCATCGACGAAGCCGCGCACGCGGCGCATCGCGTTCCTGGTGCTCGGCATCATCGTCGCGCTCGGCATCGCCGTTTACGCGATTTCGCGGCTGCTCGCGCCGCCGGTCGAGACTACCGACGACGCCTATGTCGGCGGCAACATCGTCGCGATCACGGCGCGCGAGGGCGGTACCGTGCTCGGGCTGCATGCCGACAATACCCAGGCAGTCCAGCGCGGCCAGACGCTGATCGACCTCGATCCGGCGACTCAGGATGTCGCGCTCGCCGCCGCCGAAGCCGAACTCGGTCGTGCAGTGCGCGGCGTCCGCTCGAGCCAGTCGGCTGTCGATGAAGGCGGGGCGGAAATCGCCGCGGCGCAGGCCGACCTCGCCAAGGCGCAGGCGGATTATGGCCGGCGCAAGGGCGCGGCGGGCGACGGCGCGGTTTCGGGCGAAGAAGTCAGCCACGCGGCTGACGCTGTGACCAGCGCGCGCGCCGCGCTTGCACTGGCGCGGGCCAAGCGCGCGCAGGCCGCGAGCGCAATCGCGGGTACCGGCGTCTCTGACAATCCTGCGGTGCTCGCGGCAATCGCCGATGTGCGCCGGGCGGCGATCGAGCGCGAATATATGACGATCAAGGCGCCCGTGGCGGGCGTGGTCGCGCAGCGCACAGTGCAGCTCGGCCAGCGCGTCGCCGCCGGCACGCCGCTGATGGCAGTCGTGCCGCTCGACAGCGCCTGGGTCGACGCCAATTTCCGCGAGACGCAGCTCGCCAATCTGCGCGTCGGCCAGCCGGCGACGCTGACCGCCGACGTCTATGGTTCGAAAGTGGTGTTCCACGGCAAGGTACTCGGGCTCGGCGCCGGCAGTGGCAATGCCTTCTCGCTGCTGCCGCCGCAGAACGCCTCGGGTAACTGGATCAAGATCGTCCAGCGCGTGCCGGTGCGGATCGCACTCGATCCCGCCGAACTGCGCGCGCATCCGCTGCGGCTGGGCCTGTCGGTCAAGGTATCGGTCGAAACCGCGAACCGCACGGGTGCGCTGGTCGCGGCCAGTGCGCCGCCCGCAGGGGGCACGCAGACAAGCCTCGATGGCGGCCCCGAAGTCGAGGCGAAGATCCGCCGGATCATCGCCGCCAATCTGGGAGGCTGACCATGGCCAGCGCTCCCGGTCAGCCGGCACCGCTGAGCGGCGCCGCACTGGGCCTTGCATCGATGGCGCTTGCGCTCGGCACGTTCATGCAGGTGCTCGACACCACCATCGCCAATGTCTCGCTGCCTACGGTCGCCGGTAGCCTCGGCGTCTCGACCGACAGCGGCACCTGGGTGATCACGTCGTTCGCAGTCGCCAATGGCGTGACCGTGCCGCTCACCGGCTGGCTGATGATGCGGTTCGGCGTAGTCCGCACCTTCACCGCTTCGGTGTTCCTGTTCACGATCGCGTCGCTGCTGTGCGGCCTGGCATGGAGCCTGCCGTCGCTGATCCTGTTCCGCATTTTCCAGGGCGCGGTTTCCGGACCGATGATTCCGGGCAGCCAGGCGCTGCTGATCGCGATCTTCCCGCCGACGAAGCGCGGCACTGCACTCGGCATCTGGTCCGCGACCACGCTCGCCGCACCAGTGTTCGGGCCGGTGCTCGGCGGCTATATTTCGGACAATTTCCACTGGGGCTGGATCTTCTTGATCAATGTGCCGATCGGCGCAGTGACCGGCGCAATCGCCTGGCGGCTGCTCAAGGATCGCGAGACACCGACGCGCAAATTGCCGATCGACGTGGTCGGGCTGATACTGCTCGCCTTCTGGGTGTTCGCGCTGCAGACGATGCTAGATCTCGGCAAGGACCGTGACTGGTTCAACAACGGCCTGATCCAGCTGCTGGCGGTCGGCGCTGCCATCGGTTTCGCCGCCTGGGTGATTTGGGAGCTGACCGAAAAGCATCCGGCGGTCGACTTGACGCTGTTTGCGAAGCGCAACTTCACGCTGGGCGTGGTGGCGCTGTGCCTTGGCTATGCGCTGCTGTTCGCGAACAATCTGCTGCTCCCGCTGTGGCTGCAGGAGCAGATGGGCTATACCGCAACCTGGGCCGGTTTGGCGGCAGCGCCGGCGGGTGTCATTGCCGTGCTGACCACGCCGCTGATCAGCAAGTTCAAGCTCGACGCGCGCGTGATGGCGACGATCTCGTTCCTTTCCTATGCAGGATCGTTCGCGCTGCGCACGCGGTTCGGCAGCGAGATCAGCTTCTGGTCGATCGTCGCGCCGATGCTGCTGCAGGGGCTGGCGATGACCACCTTCTTCGTGCCGCTGCTGACGATCGTGCTCGACGGCATAGCACCCGATCGCGTGCCTGCGGCGAGCGGGATTTCGAATTTCGCGCGGATCACTGCGGGCGGCTTCGCGGCGTCGCTGGTGACGACGACCTGGGATCGCCGTGCCGCCCTCCACCAGACGCGGCTCGCCGAGACGGGCAGCCCGTTCTCGCCGGTCTATCGCGACGCGATCGCGCACGGCGAGGCGCTGGGGCTGAGCCCGCTGCAGGCGGCGGGCGTCGTGGTCCGGCAGATGGTCAGCCAGGCCTATTTGCTGTCGACGCTCGAGATCTTCTGGCTGTCGGCGTGGCTGTCGGTTGCGATGATCGTGCTGGTGTGGTTCGCGCGCCGGCCGGCACCGAGCGAGCATGCGGTGGCGGCGGATTGATGGCTAGAAAGTCCCCCGCACGATCAGCGTGAAGATCGGCCCGACCAGTTGGTTGGCATGTTCCTCGAACGCGATCGGCGTGAAGGTGCGGCGCCCGGTATAGACGATTCGGTCGAAATGGCTGCGGCCGTCGTTGACGTTGAACGCCTCGAGCCGAACCTTGAGGCCGGCGATATTCTTGTGCTCGACGAACACCGAGACATAGGGTCCCTCCCAGTTGCGGTTGGCTTCGTCGAGATAATAGGACCAGCCAAAATGGTCGACGAACAGGCCGGAACCCCATGCGAATTGCGTGCCGGCGACGTCGTGGCGGAAATTGAGCGAAGCCCAGCGATCATAGGTGCTGCTGATCGGGCGTTCGCGGCCGGTCAGCGGATCGCGCACGCGGCTGCGTTCGGCGCCGATCGTTGCGTCGAGCTTGGCGCCCGTCAGGCCGAGCGGATCGAACTGGAACGTGCTCTTCGATTCGATCCCAAGCCGCGACGCGTGCGGCAGGTTCCCGACCGCGTCGCCGTCGGGACCGACCGGAATATGGTCGACGATGTCCTCGATGCGATTGCCGTACAGCTTGAGCCGCGTCTTGCCCCAGCGCCCGAAGTCGCGGCCGACCTCTCCGGTGAGTTCCCAGCTCTGCGGCGGGACGAGCAGCGGGTTGGCGTCGTTGCCGCGGTTGAGCACCAGATCGGGCTGCGCGAGGAAGTCGTAGAAGCTGATCTGGCCGACGCGACGCGCGAGCTTGAGGCTGAGGTCCCAGCCCTTGGCCGGCCGCCAGGCAAGCGAACCGCTGCCTTTGGGACGGAGGAAGTTGCGTGCCGGCTCGGAGCGATCGAGCCGGCGCAGGCTCGAATATTCAGCGCCGCCGACGAGCTGGAGGTCTAGGTCCTTTCCGAGCGGCCGGCTCAGCGACACCAGTCCTTCATAGCGTTGTTCGGCGACAATGCCGCTGCCTTGAGGGAAAGCGATGTCAGTGAAGGTTCCGGCCGGCGTTAGGCTGGCGAGCGCGCCGCGCTGGTCGAGCTTGTTGTACGCGCGTTCGATCGAGACCTGCCAATCGTTGGATCCGCCCTTCCAATGATATTCGGCGCGCCCGATCGTCTCGCCGATCCGTGAATCGCGCACGAACCGCATGCCGTCGTCCGGTGCTCCGCTGGCATAGATCGCGCGCTGGAGGACAGTGATCGGCTCATGCTCGAACCGCCGCAGCCCGATCAGCTTGAGATCGCCTGCGCCTAGTCCGAAGGTCACGTCGCCCGACGCGCTCAGCGAATAGCCGTCGATATTCGAGCGTGTCCGCCAATCGTTCGGATTGCCGTTATCGAAGCGGCGCTGGAAGTTGTTCTGGCGGTTCCAATAAGGATCGTAGACGAGGTTGAGGTTGGCGCGAAACCGGCCCTTGCCGGTATATTTGAGCAGCGTCGTCAGCTTCATTTCGTCATATTCGTTGTGCAGCACCTGGTCGCGCCGCTCGGTGACGGTCCCGGCGGCATCGGTGATGCGATAGTCGGCGCCGCCGATTGCGCCGCGCCCGCCGCCATTGGCCACCGTGAGCGTATAGCCGAGGCTGCCCGTCGTTCCCGAATAGCTGATCGATCCGCGCGCCCAGGACGGTTTGGCGAAATGCGGGCGCAGTGCCGGTTTCCATTCGTAATTGCCGCTCGCCTTGCGCTCGACCTTGAGGAAGACGTTCGCGACTTGGCCCGTGAGGCCGGGAATGCCGAGTGTCGCCGCCTGGACCAGCTCGATCCGCGCGACATCGGCGGCGGGAACGTTTCGCAGCCGTGCGATCGCGCCGCCCGACTTGTCGGCGACGCGCTCGCCGTTGATCAGCACGTTTTCCGACGCCTGACCGAGCCCACGGTCCTCGTCGGCGCCGCGCAGGGTGAAGCCCGGTAATTGTGTGAGCATGTCATAGGCGGTCTTGGGCGCATAGCGCGCGAAATCGGCAAGCGTGAACACCCGGCCCTGTTCGGCAGGCGCCGGGAGCGGCGCGGTCTGGGCAAGAGCGGGTGCCGGCAAAGCCGCTGCCAGGCACAGCAGCGACGTCGCCCGGGGACGGTAACGGTTCATCCTCGATTCCCTTCAGTCCCCGTGGTTGGCGCGGCGATGCTCATGGCAACACCGTCGTTATCGTGCGGCCGCGGTTCTATCGCTCAACGCGCGCGACGAAAGTCGCCCGGCCCAATTCCCGCAAGCTTGAGCTTGACTAGCTGGTCTGCGCTGAACGCGCGCTTACTGTCGCCAGTCACGGCGCGGGCAAAGTCGGGCGTGATATTGAAGATGCGCAGCTGGATTAGCGTCTGCGGCTTGAGATCGCGATAGCCGGCTGCGGCCATCGCTTCGATATATTCGGGGGTGACTTTGTGGATTCGGAAGGCGAACAGCGTATCGGTGCTGAGATCGCGATACCCGAGCTTGGCGAAGCTGGCGATGAACTCGGGCGTGATACGATGCACGCGCAGCGCAATCAGCGTGCCGATCTTGCCGCCTTTATAGCCGGCGCGTTCGAGGTCCTGGATCACCTCGGGAGTTGCGTCGAAGATGCCGAGCGCGATCAGTTCGCTGACATTCGGGCGGTCCCAGCCGTCGCGCTGCAGCGCGTCGAGCACGTCGAGGTGCACGCCGCTCATCGCCAATGCATAGCTCTGCTCCTCGTCGGGTGTGCCGACGCCGCGCGCGGCGAGCGCGCGGCGGAAAGCTTCGTCGGCGGTGAATTTGCAGCGGCCGTCGGCATGGCCGTCATGCGCCAGCCCGTCGCAGACGAATTGCCCGGCGGGACGCGCAATCGTGAAATGGACCGGCCCGCCGCGCACGAACGCGCTTGTGCTGAACCCATTGAGGTCGGCACTCGGGACATCGCGAGTCCAATTGCCGTTGCGGTTCTTGCCGTAGTCGACCTCCAGCCGTAGCTCCACCTTGTCAGGCGCGCGATCGCGGAGGGTGAACATGAGCTCCGGAAGTGCGGCAGCAGGCGCGGAGATGCAGGAGGCAGCGAAGGCCACTGCGGCGATCCAAGGCGTGCGAGCGCGGGGGAGTCGAAACATCGGGAATTCTCCCAGTCGATAGGCAAGGCCGAGCCGTTCGCCGGAGCGGCGTTGCAGGAGGATCAAACGGTCGGAGAGAAAGGGGGCGCGGCGGCGCGTTATGGGCTAAGGTCGTTCGGATTCTCGGGGTCGAAGCCGACTGCCTTGAGCTGGATCAGCTTGCTGGCTGCCGTAACCGTCAGGCCATGCGCGCGGAGTGCCCGGACATATTTCGGAGAGACGCCGACGGCGCGCATCTGGTGATATTCCGAAAACGTCGCATTGATGCCAGCGGCCTTCATTTCGCGGACATAGTCGGTGTTCAGTCCGACGGCGCGCGCCTGGACGAAGCTCTGGAAGCCGCCCTGCATGCCGAGGCTGCGCATCTCGCGAATATAGCTGCCGGTGACGCCGAGGCTCCGCGCCTGGACGAGTTCGTCGACCGTGAGGTTTGGGAAACCGGCATCGGCCAAATCCTGCTTGAACGCGCTGGTGATGTGCAAGGCCCGCATCTGGATCAGGCGATCGACGTCGGTGTCGCTGCGCGATGTCGCGGGCCGCGCCGATGGCATCGGCCGAGGCGCGCTCCACGGGCCAGCCTGCGGAAGAGCGGCGAGCGCGACAGAGGGTGAAACCTTGGTGCGGACGTCGACCACCGGTGTGTGGACGCTGACCTCGGGCGCTTTGGCCGAGACCGCAACCACGTCCGCGACGTTGACAGACACCGTGGCGGACGCGGAGTGGTCAGCGACGGGGTGGTCGAGCGGAAGTGCTCGCGCAGCCGCTGCGACATGCGCTGCCGGCACAAATGGAACTCCGACGCGCGCGCGCGGCGCCGAGACCAGGCCACCTGCGCCGGCGGGTTGCGCGACCGCCACATCGCGCGCGGCTTCGACCGGGCTGGGCCGGATGGTATCGGGAGCGGCAGTCGCCGTTGACTGGGCGAAGGTCACTGCAGCGAGCGGCGCCGCCATCACCAACATGCCCATGGTGAAGCCTGCGACCCACGATCGGCCCGCGACGTGCCGCGCCGGGCTGGCGTCGAGGACGCGTGCAATACGCCGGCGTAGCGAGTTGCGGCTCGGCGCGACGCCATGCGCCGTGAGCAGATAGGTGCGCGCTTCGTGGCGCGCGACACCGACGAGCAGTTCGGCATAGTCAGGCCCGGAAATGTCTGCGGCGAGCACGGCGTCGTCGGCGGCCTCTTCGCGCAACTGGTGCGCTTCACGCGCGAGGACCCAGGCGAGCGGATTGAACCAGAATGCAGCGGTGGCGAGGCGCGCGAGCATGAGCTTGGCCCAGTCGCCATGAATGACGTGCGCGAGTTCGTGCGCAATCACTGCCTCGGCCTGCTCGGACGCGTCCAGCGCGCCTTGGTTGAGCAGGATCGTCGGGCGCATCAATCCCCAGCTGATCGGCGAGGACAAGTCGTCGCTGACCAGCAGCGCCGTGCCGTTCTTGAAGCCCATTCGGCGCTGCGCGCGCGCCAGCGCGCTCAACCAGCTGGGCTCGACCAGCACTTGCGCGCGCGATCGCAGCGAGACCAGCCGCAACAGCCCGATGCAGATCAACGCCAACAATGCCGCCACGGGCAGGATATAGGCATAGGGCGCGAGGGCTTCCGCCCAGCCCGCAAGCATCGCGCCCGAGTCCGGTGCGGCAGCAGCGGCATCGGTTGCGGAAAGTGGTGCGGCGGCGATCGTCGCGGGCGTGCCGGTTGTGGCGGGTTGGATATGCTCTGCAACGGGCGCGGGCAGCGCGATTGAAAGCGGCGGCAGCGCAAGGCTTGCCAGCGGCAGCGCGACGAGTGCGAACAGCCCAAGATGCGCGATAGTCGAACGCTCCGCGGCAGAGCGGCGGGCGTTGACCCGCAGCAATCCGAGCGTCACTGCGGCGACCAGCAGCGACTTGAGCGCGAGTAACAGGAAGCTGGTCATCATGCGCGCTTCTCCTTTGCCTGGCGTGCGCGCGCGATCATCGCTTCGAGTTCGTCGAGCTCGCTGGAGTCGAGGCGGTTGGCCATGCCGAGCAATGCGCTCGCCGCGTTCACTGCCGAGCCGTTGAAGAAAGTGCGCACGACATGGCCGAGCGCGGTGTGGCGCGCCTGGTTGTCGGGCAGAGTGGGGGAATAAACGAAGCCGCGCTCGCTCTCCTCGCGGCGGACGAAACCCTTATCCTCGAGCCGCTTGAGCATCGCGCGCACTGCGGATCCGCTCAGCGGGTCGGGCAGGGCGTCGCACAGATCGGCGACGGTGAGCGCGCCGCGTTGGTAGAGCAGATCGACGAGCTGGCGCTCGCGCGGCGGCAATTGGTTGAGCACGACTCGGTCTCCAAGGCTACATTTGTAGTGTGCTACAATTGTAGCGTCGGCGCAAGCGGAGATTTCGCGGCCGCGGAAGTGAGCATGGATCAAGCGGACGCCAAGGCGGTCAGAGAATGCTCGGATCCTCGTCCACGGAGGGAAAGCGCACCCGCACGATCAGCCCCGGCCCGGCGTCGGCAAGTTCAACTTCCGCGTCGTGGAACTTGGCGATCGCGACGACCAGCGCCAGCCCGAGGCCGTGACCCGGAGTGTTCCGGCTGCGCTCGAGCCGCACGAATCGTCCAAGCACGTCTTGGCGCTCCGCGGCCGGAATGCCCGCGCCGTCGTCGCGCACTTCGAGCACGACCGCCGTTTCGGTCGCGCGGACCGATACGCGCGTCGTGCTGCCTACGGGCGTGTGCAGCAGCGCGTTCTCGATCAGATTGACCAGAAGCTGGTTGAACAGATCGGCGTCGCCGAGCACGCGACTTTCGACACAAGTGCCGAGCAGGAGGCGGCGGCCGGCGTCCGCGAAGGAAGGAACATAGGATTCGACGGCATCCTCGACGAGCGCGTCGGCGTGCAACGGCCGAGTCTGCGTGCGCCGCCGCCCCGCTTCGACCTCGCCAATGCGCAAAAGGGCCGAGAACAGCGACAGAACCGCGTCGCATTCGCGCTCGGCCGATCTGATCAGTGCCTGGCGGCGCTCCAGGTGCAATTCGTTCGATCCAGCTTCGCGCAGCGTTGCCTGCAGCCGCGTGAGCGGGGTGCGTAGGTCATGGGCGAGATCGCTCGACACTTGGCGCAAGTTGTTCATAAGCTCTTCGATTCGATCGAGCATCCGGTTGAAGATGCGCGCCTGCTCGGCGAACAGGCCGCCGAGTGAGTCGATGGGTACGCGACGCGAATAGTCACCGGCGATGATCGCGCTGGCGGTGGTGCCTAGCGCCGCGAGCCGTGAGGCGATCAGGCGACCGAGCAACACGCTGGCAGCGATTCCGCTGGAAACTGCGAGTGCGAGTGCAGCACCGAAAAGCGGCAGCAGCACGTTGCCCATATCTTCGGCGGATTCGCTTTCGGCGACGATCGTCAGCTGTGCGCCATCGGGTAAAGTGTAGCTACGCGCTTGCGCGACTTCCCATTCGTCGCCCGACTGGCGGAACAATATCCGACGCTGATTGCCGTCGGGCATGCTGACTTCGACTTTGCCGGCGATCCGTCGACCCTGCGCGTCGAGCAGGCGAAAGCCGGTGCTGCTGATCTCGCGCCGCGCAGTGATCACGCCGATCCGTGCAGCGATCTGCGCGGTACTCGGCGCATGACCATTGATCGGCGCCAGCAGCAAGCCGTGCTGATATGCGATCTTGCCCTCTTCGGCGCGGTTCAATGCCCAGTCGGCGAAGAGGTACAGCGCTACACCGATCGCAATCGCCCCGAGCGCGAAGATCAGTCCGAATACGCCCGCTAGTCCGGTGACGCTCCTCGGGTTCAGCCAGCTGCGGAACATCGCGCCGAATGCAGGATGTAGCCCTGGCCGCGTGCGGTCTCGATTGGGTCTGGATCGCCGTGCACCGTCAGCTTTGCGCGCAAACGGCTCATGTTGCTTTCAATGATATTGGTCGATGGGTCGAATGAATAACCCCAGACGGTTTCGATGAGCATCCTGCGCGTGACCGCCCGATCGGCGTTGCGCATCAGCTCGGCGAGTAGCGCGAATTCCTTCTTGTTGAGATGGAGCGCCTTGCCGCCGCGTAGCGCACGAAAGGTGGTGAGCACGATCTCGACATCACCGACGCGCAGCACGTCCGCGCGTTCGGTGCCATGCGCGCGGCGCACGATCGCGTTGAGCCGCGCCACGACTTCGCCGATGTCGAACGGCTTGACCAGATAATCGTCCGCGCCGCCGTCGAGCCCCTCGATACGATCGTCGATCGTGCCGAGCGCACTCACCATCAGCACCGGAACGTTGCGCGCCTTGCGCCGCAGCACTTCCATGCCGTCGAGCCGCGGCAACATGCGATCGAGCACTATTGCGTCGAAGCGCCGCTGGCTCAGTTCTTCGAGCGCCTCCTCGCCGCTATGCGCGAGCGCGACACCATGGCCGTGCGCGCCAAGTCCTCGAGCGAGGAATGCAGCGATTTCAGTGTCGTCTTCGACTATCAGAACCATCATCGCATGTTCGTCTCAACCTCGCGCGTGCGTCGCCAGGACGCGTCTCGCGCGGCCCTCGTTACAAGCCGGAACGTCGCGCCGCCAGCGTCGATCTATTGGTGTGACGAGTCGTAAATCTGGAAGCGCAGAAGGATTTTACGTTGCGCTCGTCGCTTGCGATGGCTGAGCGTGAGGACTTCGGTCCGATTAGCTCCCGGAACGGATGAAAAGAGGAGTGAACCGTCCTGATTGGGTTGAAGTGATCGACAAGATCAGCCGCATGCCATACCAAGCAGGCTTGGCCGAATCGGGAGGGGGCGCGAATGGTTATGGCGCAATTCGTTGAGCCTGAGGGCAATAATATTGCCGGGCTTTTCAATTCGACGAACTATGACCCCAACGGTATCGGGTTGGCCCTGTCAGGCGGAGGATATAAGGCCGCAGCCTATCATCTTGGTGCGCTGATCCGTCTTAATCAACTCGGATGGCTTCCGAAACTGTCGCGTATTTCCAGCGTATCGGGCGGTTCGATCGCTTCGGGGTTTCTGGGCTATTCGTGGAAGAAGCTGAGTTTCGATGCGAATGGGGTGGCGACGAATTTCGATTCGATCTTCGCGACGCCGCTGCGCGATTTCCTGACCGAAGTGAATCTAGACGTAACGCAGACTTTGCTAGGACTGCTGCTGCCGTTCCGCTCCGCGGCGGACGGAGTGGCGGAGGGCTATGACAAGCATCTATTCAAAAAGGCGACGTTGCAGGACCTGCCCGCCGACGGCGAGGGGCCGCGGTTCACGATCGTTGCGACCAACTACGAACTCAATTCCTTGTGGCGCTTTTCGAAGCCCTATGCCGCCGATTATCGCGTCGGGAAGATCGATGCTCCGGTCTTTTCTCTCGCCCGCGTGGTCGCGGCGTCGTCGGCTTTTCCGCCGTTCTTTTGCCCGATCGAACTCGATTTCGGCGGGCAACAGGTGATCGCCACTCCCGGTGCCGATCGTCACCAGGGCGCGTTTCTCGAGCGGGCGATGCTCGCCGATGGCGGAATTTACGACAATCTCGGGCTTGAACCGATCTGGAAGCGTTATGGCACGCTGTTGGTCAGCAACGCCGGCGGCGCGTTCGACGAACAGCATCATCCGTCCGACTGGCCCAGCCTGCTGTTGCGCGTGATCAACATGATTCATCGCCAGGCCGAGAACAATCGCCAGCGCGTGCTTATGGTGCTGGCCGGGACGCACGAACGGAAAGTGGGCTATTGGCCGCTGCGGAACGACGGCAGCAACTATCCCGATCCGTCGCCGGCGCGACCCACGCCACAGGATATCCAGGCGGCGCAGAACGAGAGCGTGCGGCTCTGGTCGCTGGGCATCAAGGCGTTCGCACGCCTCGCCAATCATGGTTACAGCCTCACCGATTCCGCGATGCGCTCCTATTTCGACACCGCGGGCGGCGCACCCGCCCACTTGCCCTATTGAGGACGCCCGACGATGACGCCGCCAGTGCCAAAGCCGACGGTTCGACGCCTGCGCGTTTACGCGTTCGATCCCAATGCTGCGCTGGATCTCGGCACGACTCGCTTCTCCGAAGCGACGATTTCGCTCGCCTGGGACGATCCGACCGAGGAGCCGATCTCGGTCGGCCCGGTCAACGAGTATCTCGAAGTGGTCGACATCGACCCCTGCTCGCACCAATTCTATCCGCCGCTCGATCTCAACGCGGTCGATGTGCTCGCGCAGGACGGGCTGCCGCCGTCCGAAGGCGATCCACGCTTCCACCAGCAGATGGTGTTCGCGGTGGCGATGAAGACGATCCGGCAGTTCGAGCGCGCACTTGGGCGCAAGTTGCTGTGGGCGCCGGCGTGGGACGACACCAGGAAGACCTATGTCGCAACGCCCAAGCTGCGCATCTATCCGCACGCGCTGCGCGAGGCGAACGCCTATTACAGCCGCGACAAGCGCGCGCTGCTGTTCGGCTATTTCGCGACCACGCGGCGCTCGGCCGGCGCGAGCTGGATCTTCACTGCGCTGTCGCACGACATCATCGTGCACGAGACGACGCACGCGATCCTGGACGGCCTGCACCCGCGCTATTCGGAAGCGACCAGCGCCGACAGCTTGGCATTCCACGAGGCCTTCGCCGACATCTCGGCGCTGTTCTCGCACTTCCAGCTGCACGAGGCAGTATATGGCTACATCGCCGCGAATGCCGGCAAGCTCGATCAGAGCGGACTGCTGAGCGGACTGGCGGCGCAATTCGCCGAGGGCACCACCGGTCGCGCCTCGCTGCGCGACTATATCGACACCAAGCCGAACCCCGATCTGCTCGAGAACAGTGTTGAGCCGCACGAGCGCGGCGCGATTCTGGTCGCCGCGGTGTTCGATGCATTCCTGACGATCTATGGCGCGCGCACCGCCGACTTGCTCCGCATCGCGGGCGCCGACGCGGTGCGGAGCGGACATCTTCACCCGGATCTGGTGGGGCGGCTGACGCAGGAGGCGACAAAATCGGCCGATCATGTGCTGCGCATGTGCATCCGCGCACTCGACTATCTGCCGCCGGTCGATGTGCGTTTCGGCGAGTTCCTGCGCGCGATCATCACTGCCGACACCGATCTGATCCCCGATGACCGGCTCAACTATCGGCTCGCGTTCGTCCAGGCGTTCCGCCGCCGCGGCATTTTCCCCGAGAACTGCCTGTCGATGTCGCCCGACAATTTGCTGTGGAACATGGCGCCACAAGACCCTGACGATCCCGATTTCCTGTCGATCGGCGACGTGCAGAACGAAGGGCTCGATCTCGTCCCGCATTACCGGCGAAGCGACATCGTCCGGACCAGCGAGGATAATCGCCGCAAGGTTTGGTATTGGCTGACCCAGCCGGAGTTGATCCTGAAGGCGGCGACACCGTCCGACAAGGTCCGGTTCGACGCATTGCGCTCGCGGGCGCGCGCAATGTTCTCGGGCGATCTGGGCAGGCGCCGGGGAAAGCAAGTCGACGCTTTTGTCGATGAGATCCAACCCGAGCTCGAATGGCTGGGAGTAACGCCTGAAGGCTTCGCCGCCTTGGGCGAAGCGTTGCGCGGGGCGCGGTCGCATTTCGAGCGGTGGAAGGCATTTCTCACCTGCCTGTACCATGCCGGGCGCGTGGTCGCGGATGGCGCGGTCGACCGGCGCTGGGAAAAGGTGCTCGGAGTCTATTTCCAGCGGCCAGACGGAAACCCGCTCTACACGATCGGAGGCGATTCGTTCGGTCTCAAGATCGAAGTCGCCAGCGTGCGCACGACGCGGCGGAGCGGCCCGGACGGGCAGGACATCCGTCAACTGGTGATCGAAGTCACGCAGCGGCGGCAGGGCCATTTCGATACCGAACGGCAGAAATGGTTCGACGCGACGCCGGTCCCGGCGCGCAAGGATCCGCCGCGCGGCGATTTCGTGTTCCGCGGCGGCGCGACCTTGATCGTCGATCTGCGCGACAACAAGCTGCGCTACATCATCAGCAAGCGCATCGATGACGACGAACGGCTCGAGCGCCAGCGCGAGCAACTGCTGTTCGCGAGCACGATGGGTTTCACTTACGACCGCGGCCGCTCGCTCGAGCCGTTCGCGCTCCTCCACCGGATGTAAGCGCCATGGCCGGAGCACCAGAGATCGTTGCAGCAACGGACGAAGAAACGGTCGCGGTCCGCATGTATCGCGGCATATTGGGCGACTGTTTCCTGCTGACGCATCGCATCGGCGAGCGCCGATACCGTGCGCTGATCGACTGTGGCGCGCTACAGGCGATCGGCGCGACGGGGTCCAAGCCTGCGACCGTGACCAGCCTCACGCATCTCGCCGATGTCGTGCAGAATCTGCTCGACGACAGCGGTGGCGTGCTCGACCTGGTGATCGCGACGCACGAGCATTTCGATCACCTTTCCGGCTTCATCAAGCAATTCGGGCTGTGGAGCCAGTTCCGTATCGATGCGGTGTGGTTCGCCTGGACCGAAAATTATGCCGATCCGCTCGCCAATGACATCCGGCTCAACCGCTCCAAGGGGCTCGCGGCACTGTCGGCGCTGGTGCAAGGCGCGCAGGCCGGCCAGGCGTTTGGGCTGTCGGCGGACGCGCTCGCCGAAACCGTCACGCAGGTGCAGGACCTGCTGCAATTCTATGGCGAGATCGAGCCCGTCGCGATCGCCGGCCAGGCGCTCACCGGAGATGCCGCAGGCGCCCCGAACCCACGGCCGACCGGCCGGCCGCCGGCTGTGCCGCCGGTCAGCTGCCTCGATGTGCTCGATTGGCTTAAGACCCGGCCGGCGCCCGACAGGATCCGCTATCTCGATCCCGGCGAGCAGTTGCGGTTCGGCCTCGACGATCGCCTGCAGGCAAGTGTGTTCGGGCCGCCGCGCATGCGCAACCGGCTGCTCCAGCTCGATCCGACCGAAGGCGCTGGCCGCGAAGTGTATCTGACGCAGCCTGGCGATGTCGGCGCGCTGGCGACGACGCTCGCGCTGCGCTCGGGCGGAGAGGCAGCGGCGGCGGTGCCCGCCGGCAGTCATCCGTTCGCCGACCGCTTCCGCCGTTGGGAACCTGAGGACTCGAACGATCCGATCGCCAGGCTCTACTACGACAAGGACCCGCGCAATTCCGCGCGGCGCATCGATGGTGAATGGCTCGGCGCCGCCGGCACGCTCGCGCTCAAGATCGATGGTGATGTCAACAATACGTCGCTGGCGCTGGCGGTCGAAGTGCCGGGGCGCGACGTGCTGCTGTTTCCGGGTGATGCGCAGGTCGGCAACTGGCTGTCGTGGCACGACCAGAAATATCCCGCCAAGCCCGACAAACCCGACGTGGTGCAGGAAACCGCCGAACAGATCCTAGGGCGCGTCGTGTTCTACAAGGTCGGCCACCACGCCAGCCACAATGCCACCGCGCGCGACAAGGGCCTCGAGATGATGGTGAGCCCTGATCTGGTCGCGATGATTCCCGTGGTCGAAGCGGTGGCGAAGGAACAGAAGACCAAAAACAACTCCGACGGCTGGGCGATGCCCTATGGCGATCTCTACAAGCGCTTGAAGGAAAAGACTCGCGAGCGGATCGTGCGCGGCGATGGCGACCCGACGAGCGAGGCGAAAGCGTTTGCGGCGGCTGGCGGGCGATTCGCGCTCACCTATCACGCGAGCGATCAGCCGCTCTGGGCCGAAGTCAAGCTGACCATTAGCGCAGCCCACGCCTAGGGGAATCCCGGAGGGCGAGCCACTAGAAACGGCTGCGCACTTGGCTTATATACCGGGCGTTATGGAAATCAGTCTCTGTTCTTCCCCGAAAGGCCGGCCGCGCGAGTTCGACGTCGATCAGGCGCTTGCGGCAGCGCTGCGCGTGTTCTGGAGCAAGGGATATGAGGGCGCCTCGATGGCGGATCTCACCGATGCGATGGGCATCACCAAGCCCAGCCTTTATGCCGCGTTCGGCAACAAGGAAGCGCTCTTCAACAAGGCGCTCGATCTCTATCAGGCCGAGAAGCTTGCCTATATGGGCCGCGCGCTCGAGGCACCAACCGCGCGTGGCGTCGCGGAACGCCTGATGCGCGGCGCGCTCGAAATGCAAACCGGCACGGAAGGGCCATGCGGTTGCCTGAGCGTGATCAGCTCGGTTGCCTGCGGCTCCGAGGCCGAGAGCATCCGCGAGCAAGTCGTCGCGCGCAGCGCGGTTGCCAAGAAAGCGCTGCTCGATCGGTTCGAGCGCGCCAAGATCGAAGGTGACTTGCCGGCCGACGCCGATCCGCAAGGGCTGTCCTCCTATCTGACTGCAGTGATGCAGGGCATGGCCGTCCAGGCGGGCGCCGGCGCCTCGCGCGCCGAGCTCGAGCGACTGGTCGAGACAAGCCTGGCTTTGTGGCCGGGAACATAAGCTTCGCCGATTAATTTTACCGGACGGTACACAAAGTCCTTGACGCAGCGCAGCGCGACTTCTATACCAGTCAGTACGGAAAGGGTGAGAAGCCGGAGCGGCCAACACCATCCCGGACCGCCATCCCGGCCTTGGGCCGGGCTCCACCGGTCGACCAGGCGCAGGTCCAAATGTTCCACCCGGAACGTCGAACCCAGTGCTCGCGGAACAGTGGATACCGGCCCGAAGCCGGCGTGACGATCTGGGCCAAGTGAGGGCGCTCCAGTATCCCCCGCACCAGGAGGACGCTATGCACTGTTACACCAAATCGCGAGGGGCGCTGCGTTGACGGCCTGAACGGCCGCGCCGCCCGACCAGCATGACTCCGGCAATGGACTGACCCGCACGCTTTCAGCGCTGCGGTGAGGGACCGGTTTTGCCCGCAACCAACGGAATGCGCCGAGGGCCCTGCTTTCGGCAAGGACACGCCGCGCGCTGCGCCCGGCGGAGACCAGGACATGGAGGACCAGATCATGGCCTATCTGAATTTCAGCGAAGTCCAGGGCGCGCCCGCGCCCGCCGCAACCCAGGGCGTCGATCTCGCCCCTGAAACTACGCTGAGCGCACTTGAATGGTCAGTTGTCGCGATCGCGCGCAAGGACAGCCTTGCCAGCCTGTCTGCGCCGAGCCGGCTGTCGACGGCCTTCGGAATGGTGTTCGGCGGCAGCCGGCCCAATCCCAAGCTCGCCGACCAGCGGCTCGAGGCGTTGCGCCGCATCGCCGTGCTCGGCTGGCACTATGGCTATACCATCCCGACCGAAGAGCTCCGCGCCTTCCTCGCCGCCGGCTTCAGCCTCGACCAATATGAGCTGGTCCAGGACAGCATCGGCCGCGCCCGCGGTGCCCGCAATACAAGGACGATCCAATGAACATGTATTCGCACGTCGAGGCGGAAGGCTCCGCCGCGCGTTCGCTCCGGCGCTTCCGAGGGCTACCCGCTTGGCTGCGCGTATCATTGGTAGCGCTACCGCTGGCACTGGCTGCTGGCGCCTATGAGTTCAGCGGGAACCAGGCGCCTGCACTTGCCGCGCCGCCGCCGCCGATGGTGACGGTCGCGGAGCCGCTCTCGCGCCAGGTCAATGAATGGGACGATTACATCGGGCGGTTCGAAGCGAGCCAGAGCGTCGAAGTGCGTCCGCGCGTCTCGGGGCAAGTGACCGCGATCCATTTCAAGGACGGCGCGATTGTCCGCAAGGGCGAGCTGCTGTTCTCGCTCGATTCGCGTCCGTTCACTGCCGCGCTCGCCGAGGCGCGGGCCGGACTGGCGAGCGCACGGAGCGACTTGAACATCGCGCAGACGAACCTCGGGCGCGCCGAGCGGTTGGTGGCGGCAAACGCCGTGTCGCAGAGCGATGTCGACCAGCTTCGTGCCAAGGTCCAGGCCGCGCAGGCCGCGGTGGCCGGCGCCGAGGCGCGGGTGCGGGCGCGGGCGCTCGAAGTCGAGTTCACGCAGGTGCGTGCGCCGATCAGCGGGCGCATCTCCGACCGCCGCGTCGATGCCGGCAATCTGGTCGCGGCAGGCGAGGGGACTGGCGGCACCTTGCTCACGACGATCAACGCGCTCGACCCGATCTACTTCAGCTTCAACGGTTCCGAGGGACTGTTCCTAAAGGCCAGGCGTGCGCGCGAGGCCGGGGCACAATCCTCTGCCGTCGAGGTCCGGTTGCAGGACGAAGCCGAGTATAAGTGGAAGGGCACGCTCGACTTCACCGACAATGGACTCGATCCCAAGTCGGGGACGATCCGCGGCCGCGCAGTGCTGCACAATCCGGGGCTGTTTCTGACGCCCGGTATGTTCGGCAACATGCGGCTGTCGAGCGGCGGCACTGCGACGGCGCTGCTGGTACCGGATACGGCGATCCAGACCGATCAGGCGCGCAAGATCGTCGCGGTGGTCGGCGCCGACGGCAAGGTCGTCGCCAAGCCGGTCGAACTGGGTGCGCTAGTCGATGGGCTGCGCATCATTCGCTCGGGACTCGCGCCCAAGGACCGAGTCGTGATCAGCGGCATCCAGTCGGCGATGCCGGGTTCGCCGGTCCGCACCCAGCCGGGACGCATCACTCCGCTCTCATCCCAGGCCGAGGACACCCCAGCCTCGGTCCCGGTGGCCGGCGCCGCTACCCTCGTAGCGGGCTGACCCGCCGCCGCGCCCAAGCGTCCCGGGCGCGGCGGCACCCCTTTTTTGGCCCTTTTGGCGAGGAGAAGCCCCATGCGGCTCTCACGTTTCTTCATCACGCGCCCGAT
>Ga0207675_100001758_pt1 | contig 21673 bp, 12 predicted proteins | sample KBSSwiS42_FD_184305 | JGI IMG/M metagenome (GOLD analysis project Ga0207675, IMG submission 184305) | Switchgrass rhizosphere microbial communities from Kellogg Biological Station, Michigan, USA - KBS Switchgrass S4-2 (SPAdes) (version 2) | ecosystem: Host-associated > Plants > Roots >...
GCGGGCAGCGAGGCGGCCAGGATGAAGGTGGCCTGTTCGGGTGTCAGCGTGCTCATGAGCCCTCCAGTGGGACGGCCTTACACTACACACCTCTTGGGCCGAATCGCTACCGTCCTCACGCTCGTCGCCAGTTTCGCCGTTCCACATCCCGGCACCGCCGCCCCCACCGCCATCCGGTTCGGCGCGCTCTGGGACGGGAAGGGCCGCGTCCTGAGGAATGCGTTCGTCGTCGTGGAGGGCGAACGCATCCTGAGCGTGGGCACGGAGGCGCCGCCCGCGGGTACACCCGTCGTCGATCTCTCGCGCTACACGGGAGTGCCCGGCCTCATCGACGTGCACACGCACATGACCTACGGGCCCGCACCCGGCGGCGGCCGCGCGCCCGCCGTGAACATGGTGCTGGGCCAGGACGCGGCCCGGAAGACCCTCGAGGCGGGCGTGACGACCGTGCGCGACATGAACGCGGCGGAGTACATGGACGTCGCGCTCCGGGACCTGATCGCGACGGGGGCCGTGGTGGGGCCGCGCATGTTCGTGGTCGGCTACGGCCTGCACATCACGCGCACGCGGACCGGCCTGCCCGCGACGCCCGGCACCGTGGACGGTCCGGACGCGGCCATGCGCGTCGCGCGCGAGCAGATCGCGGCGGGCGCGGACTGGGTGAAGATGTTCGGGTCCACCGGGAGCGGCCAGGACGTCTCCGGGCAGCAGACCTTCACCTACGAGGAGATGAAGGCCGCCGTGGACGCGACGCACGCGCTGGGCAAGCGGATCGCCATCCACTCCTACGGTCCGTCCGGCGCGCGCGACGCCGTGCGCGCGGGTGCGGACTCCGTCGAGCACGCGACGGACATGGACGACGCTACCGTCGCCGAGATGGTGCGCCGCGGGACGTTCTACGTCCCCACCATCGACCACAACCGGTACTACGCGGAGAACGGCGATCGCTTCGGGTACGCGGCGGGGTACCGCGAGCGGCTCGAGGACTTCATCCGCCGCAACCTGGAGACCACGCGCCGGGCGGTCAAGGCCGGGGTACGCATCGCCATGGGCTCGGATGCGATCTTCACGATGTTCGGGGAGAACACGCGCGAGCTGGGCTGGTTCGTGAAGGCGGGCATGACCCCCGAGCAGGCCCTGCGGACCGCCACCGCCAGCGGCGCCGCCCTGCTCGGCCAGGACGGCGCGCTCGGCGTGGTCGCGACGGGCGCCTACGCCGACCTCGTCGCGGTCGAAGGCGATCCTCTCGCGGACATCGACGTCGTGATCCACGGCGTGCGGTGGGTCATGAAGGGCGGCGCCGTGGTCGTCGATCACACGGCGGCCGCACCGTCGCACTGACCTCGCGGCCGCGGACGCCTAGTCGTGTCGCAACGCCGTGGTGACCAGGAGGCGGAACTCCTCGTCGTCGAACTGTGCGGGACGCACGAAGAAGCTCTCCTTGTGGCCGTCGCCGACACATTTGAACTCGACCAGCCAGATCGTGACCGCGCTGGAGGCGAGGATCTGGCACGTCCAGCCCTCGGTCGCGCCCAGCGCGTCGATCACGACCGTTTCCATCACGCTCTTCAGGGGGTGATCGGCGGGGATACGGCTGTCCAGTCGTTCGGGAAGGAAGGTCGAAGGCATGGACTTCACCCGGGCGGCGTTGCCTCGCCGCTTTCCCACTCCTGCGTCCACGCCGCCGCCCCGCAGTCGGGCTCGGCGCTCCTTCTTTAAAGGAGGGCGGACGCAGGCCTGCTGATATACCTTGGGCCCGCGTGTGGTGACCGGCGACACACGCACCCGGGAGTGGGCTCCGGGCTTCGTTGCGGGAGGTCAGTCCCGGCCGTATTCGCGGATGATCCTCCGGTACGCCTCGCCCGTAGGGGAATAGCGGCTCGAGGTCAGGGCCTCGACCATGGCCTTGTCCCCCTTGGCCGTGAGCGACTGCGGGCTGTTGAACAGCCCGGCCTTGCCGAAATCGATGTAGGCGAAGAAATACTTGGTCCAGAAGGGCGAGACGTAATCGATGCCTTCGGCACGCGCGAAGCGCGCCATCCCTTCGAGGAACCGGGTGTCGAGGGGGACCCAGAAGCTGTAGACGTCGTGCGCGAAGACGCTGGCCGCGGTCGGGTTGGCGCCCAGCTGGCTCTTGCCCGCCTTGTAGAGCCAGCACTCCCCGATCACGACCCGCTTGCCCGAGCCGCGCGCGATCTCCGCCATGTCCACGGCGCGGCGCAGGAAGTCGTCGCGGGCACTGGCCACCGGATAGACGTGGATGTCGATGTAGTCGAGGTCCGTCCCCCGCGCGAACTTCGTCACCCAGTCCGTGCTGTCCCAGTTGCCGGTGCCCGCGCCCACCAGGACGCCCTTGCGGTTCATGCCGCGCAGGCTGTCGGAGATGTACCGCGTGTAGTCGTCGGCCGTGAACTTGAGCTTCAGGATCTGCATCTCGGAGCTGGGCTCGTTGCCGATGGAGAGGTAATCGGGACGAAGCTCCTCCGCGATGCGCTGGTTCATGCGCATGCGCTCGCGGAAGTAGCGCGGCGCGTCCAGCTTGGAATAGTCGGTCTCGACGGAAGTGAACTCCTTCTCCGTGAACAGGGGGCCCGTCTTGATGTGGAGCTTCAGCTTGCGCTTGCGGATCTCGTCGCTCAGCCGGCGATAGAAGTCCCAGTACTCGGACGAGCGGGGGTATCCGTCCGCCATCAGCGGATAGGACAGCGAGAGGGAGACGCCGCCGGCGCCGAGATCCTTCAGGCGCTCGACGTAGAGCACGCTCCCCGCCATCGCGGTCTTGTCGTCGAGCAGGCCCGGCCCGCGGTGCGCGTTCGCGGGCAGCACCTCTCCCCCGAAGGTCACGCCACCGCCCCGCGCCGGGCGCCGGTCCTGCGAGGCCACGAAGCGCTCGAGCTGGTCCTGAAGCTCGTCGTAGAGCTTGCGGAACCGACCCGGAACGTTCGCCCCGCGCGGGCTCGCCCCGCAGGCGAGGGGCGCGGGGCCGGCGAGCGCGGCGAGCGCCAGCACGCCGCCCGCCACGCCGAAGAGCTTCCGCCTCCGGCGGCCGCCCCGCCACCCGCCGCCCTTCCCGGCCATGCCGCTGTCCTGCGGAGCCATGGCTAGCGCGCCACCCAGAATTCGAGAGTCTGGCACGTGCCGCCCCCGCAGTCGCGGAAGCCGCCCAGCCACTGCGACATCACCTGGCGCTGGGAGACGCGATCGGCGTTCGTGCTGTCGTGCAGGCTCGTGAGCTGATAGGGGTCGGTGGTGGCGTCGTAGAACTCGCGCGAGCCCGCGTTGTCCTGGTACTCGACCCAGGTCAGCGAGGCCATCCGCACGGCCGCGAAGAGCGGGACCTCGAAGACCCCGAGGGTCCGGCTCTCGATCGGCCAGTGCTCGACCAGGAACCGTCGCCGCCAGGCGGACGAGCCGGGGTCGGAGAGAAGCGGCACCAGGGAGCGCCCGTCCAGGGCCCGGTCCGGGGTGGCCCCACCCAGCTCGGCGATGGTCGGCGCGACGTCGTTGTTCAGCACCAGCGCCGTCGAGTTCTGCGCGCGGGTCATGGTTGGCACCGAGATGACGAGGGGCACGCGGATCGATTCCTCATGGGCGGTGAGCTTCTCGGCCAGCCTATGCTCGCCGATGAAGAAGCCGTTGTCGGAGGTGAACACGAGGACCGTGTTCGCCAGCTCGTCGTCGCGGACGAGAGCCTGCACGACCGAGCCGACGAGGTCGTCGACCGCGCGCATGGCGCCCAGGCGGTCCTGATACTTGCGCTGGGCGAAGGTCATGTCCGTGTTGGTGAGGAGCGGGTGGGCCTGGATCCAGGCCGGCTTGTCGCTGACGTCGGCCTCGTTGAACGAGGGGATGGGCGGGAGGCCCACCGTGATGGTGCCGGCGTGGCGGGGCGCGGGGCGGATCGTCCAGCGCCAGGCGTCGGAGTAGATCTTGTCGGGCACGGCCGGCCACAGCTCGGAGTGGGGGGCGGCGGGAGCAATGGTCAGGAAGAAGGGCTGGGCGTCGGAGGCTTCCGAATCGTCCACGAACTTCGCCGCCCGCGCCGCCAGCACGTCCGTCTGGTAGTCGCCGGAAGCGCTGCCGTAGGAGACCAGGCTCCCGTTGCGGTTGATCGTGTACTGGTACATCAGGTACGTCGAGGGATCGAGGAGCACCTCCCAGTCATCCCAGCCTGGAGGCACGTACTTCGCGTCCTCGATGTCGAGGGTGCCGTCGCGGTTGACGTCGATGCCGCCGTAGAAGTTCAGGTACTTCCCGATCATGCCCGTGCGGTATCCCGCCGCGTGCATCCAGGTGGCGAGCGTTCTGGTGTCGTCGAGGGCGGTGACGCCGCCGTTGGGCGGCGCGTTGCTCAGGACGCCGTGGTTGTGGGAGTACTGGCCGGTCAGGAAGGTGGCTCGCGAGGGTGCACAGAGCGCGTTGGTCACGAACGAGTTCGTGAACGTCACGCCGTGGCCGACGATGGCGGACTGGATGTTGGGCAGGAGCCCCAGCGACAGCATGCGGGCGAAGGCCCGCGAGTCCAGGTCGTCGACCAGGATCACCACCACGTTCGGTCGTGGGGCCGACTGGGCCTCCACGCGCGCGCCTCGTCCACCGGGCACGCCCGCGGCCGTGAAGAGGCCGAGGGCGGACGCCACCGCCAAGATGATCGCCCGCCGAGCACGGCTCATGTTTGACGCCTCCGTGATGGTCCCGCGCTCTGAGCCGGACTCCGGTCATACGACCGCAGCTTGCACCATCGCTCTCACCCAACCTTCCACGCGTCCCAGCATTCGCTGGAGCCCTTGCTTCCACGTCCCCGTCCCGGCACGGCCGTCCGCCACCGCTGCGCCTCCCGGCGTGTCCCCGTTGAGCACGCCGTCGAGGTCCCTATCGAGGCCCATCCGCCGCCCGTTGCCGGGCGGGACGCCCATCACGCTCAGCGTGTCCCCGGCGCGGATGCCCGCGACGAGGTCCTCGCGCGTCACCGGGTCCAGCGCCACGGAGTCCGGCTCGTAGTCGCCCGTGCTCGGGCGGTACAGGAACCCGTGGGGCTGTCCCCCGACGATCCCGCTCACGATCAGGTCGATGTTCTCCGCCGCGGCCTGGCGCTCCAGCACCACCCAGTCCAGGAAGAAGGTCAGGTCGCCGAGCCCGGCGGCCGTCGACGTGCGCGTGTATCCCACCGCCGGCGCGATCCCCGTATCGAAGCACTCGACGAAGGCGGCGATGTTGACCTTGCGCACGGAGTCCCGCGCCAGGGCGCCGAACGCGGCCTGCGACAGGAGGTCGAAGACGCTCGAGATGCTCCCGTCGTTCTCCAGCCCGAAGCCGCTCGCGCTCACCGTCCCGGGCAGGCGGGACATGGTGAGCTTCTGGTAGACGTTGCGCAGCTGCGGGATCTTCATCGGCTGGTCCTGGCCGGGAAAGGCCTGGATGATCCCGCTCGTGCCCGGGCCCGGGCTGGTCTGGTGGCAGCTCGCGCAGGCGAAGCCGAGGACATGGAACCGCTCGTTCATGAACGACTGGCGCCCCGCCTCCGGGTCGCCGCCGCGGAAGGTGGCGGGGAGCGTGCGGTCCAGCTTCTGGTTCGGATTCGGCATGTAGGTGAGCGACCCGACGAACGCGGTGAGCGCCGCCATGTCGGCGTCGCTGATCTGGGATCCGCCCATGAGACGGTTGAAGGCGGGGTTGAAGGCGGCGAGGTCGGCGCGGTCTCCTCGCCAATGGAGCCGGCCCGTCCCCGCCAGGCCCCGCAGCGACTGCGTCGTCATGGGGCCCTTCATGGGATGCAAGGCGATCTGCAGGTTCTTCTGCCTGACGAACGTCATCTCGCCGCCGGGATCGCCGAGGTCCCAGGCCATCATGTCCATGTCGCCGTCCACGTGGCACGACGCGCAGGATCCCGTCCCGTTGCCCGAGAGCTTCGCGTCGTAGAGGAACCCCCGTCCCGTCCTGACGTCCGACGGGGTCGGGTCGAACGTGCCCACCGGCGTCTCGAACACGACCGCGTCGCGCACCGTGTCCACGACGGAGAGCGTGTTCGACACGCGGTTGAGGACGTAGAGGTGCGCGGCCACCGGGTCCAGCGCCAGCCCGCGCGGGCCCCGCATGTGGCGTGAGTCGGGGCCGGCCGTCGAACCCAGGTCGATGCGCGAAAGCACGTTGCCCAGCGGGTCTACCCTCGCGACGCGATCGGTGCCGAAGGCGGCCACGTAGAAGTAGCGGCCGAAGGGCTCGAACACCATCGCCGTCGGCTGGGCCAGGGCGACGGACTGGGCGGCGGGATTGGGCAGCATCGTGTAGTCGAGGCCGGGATTGAGGTCGAAGGCCGCGACGGCGCCGCTCAGCGAGAGGCGCGTCACGCGGTTGTCCACCCAATGGCCGCGCACGTTGGGCTCGAAGCGGACGAGGTTGCGCGCGTCGGTATTGGAGACGTAGACGTCGCCCACGAACGGCCGCACGGCCAGGCCGAGGTTGATGGTGCCGACGCCGCCGAAATAGCGCGTCACGGAGACCTGCCGCACGTCGATCTCGGCCACGTCCGCGTCGGCCACGCGGTACTTGACGAGCCCGGACCACGCCGGATCCTGGGCGTCGATGATGAGCGAGGTCTTCGGCGGCGGAGGCAGGTCGGGATTGGTGGGCGGCGGCTGCGGCGGGGTGAAGAAGGACTGCACGATCGTGGTGCCGTTGCCGGAGAGGGCGCAGGCCGCGTACACCTTCGTCCCCGCCCCATTCACGGCCAGGGCCCGCGGGTTCACGCAGAAGATGGGAAGGGCCTTCACGAGCGCGTGGGTGTCGCCGTCGAACACTCGCACCTGGTTGCTCCGCGCCACGCTCACGAAGGCCAGCCCGCCCGCGAAGACGACGTCGGAAGGCTCGTCCTTGGCGGGGATGGTGTCGACCACCGCGCCCAACGGCACGGAGACCACGCTGACCGAATCCGAGGCCTGGTTCACGACCCACACCTCGTCGTTCGAGCGCGCGCTGACCGACACCGGCTCCAGCCCGACGGGGATCTCGGCGATGAGGCGCGGCACGGAGGGCACGGTGAGGTCGAACACGGAGAGACGCGAGTCGGGCGTGTTCACCGCGAACAGCCGCGTACCATCCGGGGAAAGCCGCACCGGATTCGTCTGCGCGCCCTCGAAGTTGGTGTACGCCGCGCCCGGCACCTGGGCCAGCACCGGTGGCGCAACGGCGAGCAGAGCGCAGAGCACGGCGGCGCGCGTAGCGCGGCGACGTGCGAGGGGGGTTTCAGGGGGGGTCGCGAACACCCAACTGACGGTGTGTGAGTGCCCCCCCTGACTTGAAAAGCCCGCGGCGGCGCGCGTAGCGCGGCGACGTGCGAGGGGGCCCTCAGTAAAGTTACCTTTCATGGCATCCTCCGACGTGAGGTTCCGTCCATTCGCGCGGCGCTCACCTTGACACCAGCACGTATGCCCCGGGCTGGGCATCCATGAGCACACGCCCCTGCGCGGCACCGTAGATGCGCAGCCGCGCCGGCGGCGGTGCCAGAGGCCCGCCCCGCCAGACGACGTTCCCGTCCGCGGTGATCTCGTCGAGGGGCATCCTGGGAATCGAGACGGTCGCGACCGAACCGGGAGGCACGGTGAACGAGAGGTTGAAGGCCTGGCTGGTGCGCGCCCAGGAGACCGTGATGGGGCCGCGCGGCGAGGGCACCACGCCGTCGGCCCAATCGAGGCCGGCGCCGGGGCCCGGCGCCACCAGGAACCTCGCGAATCCGGGGCCGACCGGGCGCACGCCCAGGGCCAGCGTCGAGAGGAAATAGGTCGGCGCGCTGCCGTAGCCGTGCGCCAGGCTGATGTTGTGATGCTCGCCGGGGGGCCAGGGCTGGCCGAAGAAATCGGTGTCGACGCGCCACCCTTCCCACCAGGCCGTGGCGCCCTGCGCCAGGAGGTCGCCCCACCGCCGGCGAATGGCGTCGAGCGCGCGGTCGTACATTCCGGCCCTGGCCAGCGCGTCGAGCACGAAGAAGTAGAAGTGCGGTCCCGACTCGCCGACCTTGAAGTCGGCGTCCATGACCGCCCCGAGGATCCGCGACGACTGGTCCGCCGGAGCGATCCCGTAGAGGACGGCCAGGACGCTGGCCTGCTCGCCACGGATGGTGTGCTCGGGGTCGTCCCAGAAGAGGCCCGCCGCCGCATCCCAGTAGTTGGCGTTGATCCGGTCCTTGAGCGCCCGGGCCTGCGCATCGAAAGAGGCGGCGTCGTCGGCGCGTCCCACCGCCCGCGCCAGGTTCGTCGCGTCGACCAGGAACTTGTAGTAGAGCGCATCGAGGGCGGCCATCTCGCCGAGCTTCTGGCCCGGCGTGTTGGCGCCCAGGCGGTGGCCGTGATCGATCCAGGGCCAGAGGACGTGGCCGCCATCGTTGGGCCAGGCCGCCAGCAGCAAGCCGCGACCGCTCAGGTGGGCCTGGAACCAGGAGCTCACGCGCCGCACGGCCGGATACAGCTCGGCCACCAGGTCGAGGTCGCCGAAGTACAGGTAGTGCTGCCAGAGGTGCATGCCCCACCACATGGTCTGGTCGGGCAGCTCGAACGAGAAGAAGCTCGGGTAGGGGAAGAACATCCGTCCCGTGTCGGTCAGCGACTGCGCGGTCGAGCGCAGGTAACGCGAGGCGATGGCGGAGTCGCCGAAGGCGTTGTAGCTCGCCAGCGGCGTGGCCATGTCCATCCATTGCCCCTTCTCCCGCCACGGACAGTCGGTGAACGTGTCGGAGGAGTTGAGGAGGACGGTGTAGGCGCCCACGTTCCAGATCCGGTTGAGAAGGTCGTCCGACGAGCGGAAGCGGCCGGCCATCGTGTACGGATAGGACGTGAAGGTGGCCCCGGCCGCGTTGATGCGCACGGGCGTGGCCGCGTCGCGCACGGTGAGCTGGACGTAGCGCAGTCCGCTCGGGAAGAAGCGCTGCCAGCGCAGCGGGCCGCCGCGCAGGACGACGCGATCGGCGGTGTACATCGGGAGGCCGACGAAGTCGCCGAAACGCACGGGACTCCTCACCGCGACCACGCGGTTGCCGTCGAGCCATTCCGAGAAGGCCACGTCGACGGTCGCGCCCGGAGGCCCGTCGACCGACACGTAGGGATATCCCGACACGACGCGCCCGAGGTCGAGCACGAGCACGGCGTCGCGGCCGGCCACGGGCGTGGTCACGGTCGTAAGCGGTCCCGACCCCGCGACGAGCGTGTCGGCGCCGGTGACGCTGACCGTCGTCAGCGCCTCCACGGGCTCCGATTGCACCTGCTCGGCGACACGCGTCGCGTCGGCGGAGGCGCTGCGCGCGACTTCGCCCACCTGGACGACGGCCGCCGGCTTGAGGTCGCGCTCGTACAGCATTGGGATGTCGCGAGGGACGAGCGAGGTCCAGGGGGGCTGCGGGGGCTGGCCGATCTCGAAGGGCACGGTCCACCCGGAGGCATCGAACCCCGTCCTCGTCCATCCCGTGGGCTCGAGCCGCGCGTCGTAGATCTCGGTGAAGCCGTTGGACTCGTTCTCCCGGGCCGACGCCCGATTCCAGGCCGCCGAGCGCAGCGCCTGCCACGTCCCATCGCTCTTGACGAGCACGGGCGGGCCGGCGCCCGCGGTCACCGTGGCCTCGAAGAGCAGCGCGCCTCGTCCGAGGAGGTACTGCTCGTTGGACAGGCCGAAGAAGTGGACGACGGCGGCGACGACGTTGGGGCCGGCCTGGAGCAGCGGCGCAAGGTCGTAGGTGTCGTAGGACTGCATCCGCGGCGCCGCGCGCACGGGCCCCCGTCCCACGAACCGCCCGTTGACGAAGAGCTGGTACCGGCTGTCGGCGCTGACGAAGGCGGTGGCCGTGCTGGGAGCCGCCGCCAGCGTCAGCTCCTTGCGGAAGTAGGTGTAGACGTTCTGCTCCGCCGCGGGCGCGCGATCCCAGATCCACTCCGCCTCCCACACGCGCGGGGTGGGCGCGGCCGCAGAGGGCCCGGAACCCAGAGCGACCAGGGCCACGGCGAGCGCGCCGCGGAGAAGGACCAGAACGAACATCCCCTCCTTCACGCCGCGACCACCGTCACCCACGCCATGCCGTCCATGGGCCGCCCGTCGCCGGTGGGTTGGAAGGCGCGGACGTGCGCGGCGTAGCGGCCCGGCGGCGCGAGAGTCCCGTCGTCGCCGCGGCCGTCCCAGGCGATGAACTCGTAACCAGGGGCCCGCGTCCCGTAGGCCTTGAGCGTGCGGACGAGGTCGACCGCCGCCCGGTCGTCGTGGACGGAAAGCACGTCGAGCGCGCGAATGCAGGTCTGCGCGTAGTAGACGCCGACCGTCGTCTTCTCGCCCGCGGCCGGATGGAAGGCGGCGGGTGAAACGCGCGGGTATTCGACGTAGGGCGGCAGGCGTGGGAAGACCCAGGTCCGGGGCGTGAGCGTGTCCCCGGCCACCGTGATCTCGTCCAGCTCCCGCGGTCCGAGGCCCAGGGCCGCGCCATAGTCGAGGTGGCGGACGGAGCGCGGCGAGAGCTGCGTGAGCGAGACGGCTACGCGGTCCACGGCCAGCGCGTTGCGCCCGGCCAGCACGGTGTCCATGCGCACGGGCGTGCCGGCCAGCGGCCCCGCGCCTTCCATGGCCCAGACGCCGTCGACCACCGCGAAGTCCACCGGGCGGAGCCGGTTGAGGTCGACGACGCTCTGGTGCAGGGAGCGGTCGTGCATGGCGAAGCGGCCCTGAGGCATGTAGGAGACATAGCGGTCCAGCGCGGGCAGGCCGAAGAGGTTCTTCATGCTGAGGCTCATGACCGCGTCGGTATGGGTCTTGAGCTTGGCCGCGCTGACGAACACCACGTCGTCGCCGAAGAGCAGGTCGGCCGTCGAGATCGCGCCGTAGGCCATCCCGCCCGCCAGCGGCCACAGCGACTGCGTGGATTCCTGGAGGTCCACGAGCTGCACGCGCCCGTCCGGATCGTACGTGCGGAAGAGGTCGTACCCGCAGGCGGTGTAGAAGGCGCCGTGTCCCGCATGTTCGACGATCTGCACGGAGGCGGCTCCGTCGGCGAGCGCGCGGTCCACGACCGCCCGTACGACCTCGGGGTCGGTGGTGGAGCCCGTGCTCGCCGGCCGGGGCTGGACGAGGTTGGGCTTGATGACGACGCGTCGCCCCGCCACCAGGACGGACGGCCATTCGCCCGAAGCCTCCAGCGCACGCTGCGTCGCGTGGTAGGCGTCGGCGTCATGCCCCACGCCGACGCGATAGCCGGCGGCGAAGAGCCGCGCCGGCCACGCGGCGGCGGCCGCCGCCGTGGCCAGGCCCAGTCCGAGCACCTGGCGTCGGGTCACGGTCACGAGCGCCCTCCCTTCCCGTGAGCCGCGCGCCGTCTCACCGTCCGACCTCCGTCAGCTCGCTCAGACCCTGGGCCAGGCGGCGTGGCCTCGTGACCATGCGGCGGACGAGGCCCCAGTAGAGGCGCTCGAACCATTCCCCGGGGACGTGCCGCCGCAAGGCGAGGATCAGCTTCAGGCGCACTCCGACGGGGTAGCGCAGGCGCGGACGCGGAGCGGCCAGGATGCGCAGGACCATGCGCGCCACGTCGGCTTTGGTGATACGGCCGCGGCGCAGGAGCCCGTCGACCAGGCTTTCGTGCTGGCAGAACCAGGTGTAGTAGGGGCTCGCCGGATCGACGGCGCGCGAGGCGCGGTTCCGGTTGCGGGTGAAGTGCTCGGTGAGGACCAGGCCCGGCTCCAGCAACGAGACGTGGATGCCCAGCGGCCTCACTTCCTGCCACAGGCACTCCGCGAAGCCCTCCACCGCGAACTTCGAGGAGGCGTAACCGCTGATGCTCATCGAGCCCATGCGGCCCGCGGCGGAGGTCGTGAGCACGATGCGCCCGCGGCGGGCGGCCCGCATGTGCGGCAGCACGGCCTGGACCAGCGCCATGGTCCCGAACACGTTCACGTCGAAGACCCGGCGCACCTCGTCCAGGCCGAGGTCCTCGAAGAAGCCGCGCAGGCCGATGCCGGCGAAGACGACCAGTGCGTCGAGCCCGTTCGCCTCGCTCACCACCGATTCCACGCCGGCACGGACGTCGTGGGTTCGCGTGACGTCCATGGTCCGGCAGGCCATGCGCCGGCCCGCGGCCAGGGCCGCCGTGGCGAAGGCACGGGATTCGTCCGCGTCGCGTACGGTGGCGAACACGCGATACCCGGCGGCATCGAGCTGGAGCGCGCACTCCAGTCCCATGCCCGAGCCGGCACCCGCCACGAGCACGCTCTCCGCCCTTCTCATGCCGCGACCACCGTCGTGTCCTTCCGGCCCAGCCGCGCCTGGATCTCCGTCACCGCACGCCGGTCGAGCCGGTAGCCGGACAGCGACGCCGCGGAGCCGAGCAGGACCACGGCCGGCACCACGCCGTAGACCACGCCGATGCGCGACAGGGACGGGCCCGTGGGCGCGCTGCCCGGAACGAGCCCGACGAAGAGGTCGAGGAGGACGCCCGTGCACAGGAGCGCGGTGCCGGCGGCGATCTTCTCGCCGAGGTTGAGCAGGCCGAAGAAGAGGCCTTCGCGCCGCTCGCCCCTCCGCACCTCGTCGTCGTCCGCCACGTCGGCGAGCATCGAGGGGGGCAGAACCCACAGCGCGGAGGCGAAGAAGCCGGCGAGCAGACTGCCCACGAAGAGCAGGCGCCGGTTGCCCATGCCGAAGAGGTGGCCCTCGCCGAAGAGCACCGCGGCCAGGGCCATCAGGGCCGCGAGCGCGCTCACGGCGACCAGGCACAGCGATCGCTTCTCGCGCCGGCGCGCCATCCATACCCAGGGCACGACACCGGCCAACGCGCCCAGGTAGAGCGACAGTTGCAGGGAGCTGATGGCCCGGCTGTCGCCGATCCCCGCGTAGGCGCTGAAGAAGTGGATGGCCACGGCGGCATTCATCACCACTCCGAATGCGAACAGGGTGAAGGCCAGCCACACGCGGCGGAAGGCGCGATTGGCCCAGGCGGAGGCCAGCGCGCGCAGGAAGGGTCCTCGGTCGGGAGCGCCCGCCGCGTCCGAGCGCCGATGCCCCAGCGTCCCCGCCGTCGCGATCAGGCCGGCGGCGGTCATGACGAGCCCGAAGGCCAGGCCCAGCCGTGGGTAGCCGTCGTAGCCGAGCCGGGGGTCACCACCTCCCGCGCGGTCCGGAAAGAACAAGATGAAGGACAGCGTGGCCGCGCCGAGCGTGCCCACCAGGCCGAACAGGGACCGCACGCCCGCGATCAAGGTCCGCTGGTCCTGGTCCTGGCTCAGCTCCGCGCCCAGCCCGAGGTACGGGATGCGGAACAGCGCGGCCGTGAACCGGAAGAGCAGCGTCGTCCCCACGAGCCAGGCGAACAGCGTGGCGCGCCCGAGGCCGGGAGGCGGAGCCAGGAGGAGCCAGAAGCTCAGGCCCATGAGCGACGCGCCGGCGAGCATGAACCCATGGCGCCGGCCGAGGCGGCCGCGGTGCCGGTCGGATCGATGGCCGATCCAGGGATCGACGACAGCGTCCCACAGGAGCCCGGCGGAGGCGCCGATCCCGGCCAGCGTGGCCGGCAGTCCCATGACCGTCGTATAGAAGAAGAGGATGAACAGCCCGAACAGCGTCATGCTGACGGTGACGCCGATCTCGCCCACGCCGTAGGCGGCCAGGACCGCCGGGGAGAGGTCCCGCTTCGCGCTCGGCGGCGGGAGCGTCATGCCCGCTGATGCCCCTGCCGGTCGAGCCGGCGCCGACCCGTCACCCGGCGCAGGACCTCACCGAAGTAGAGCCGCTCGAACAGCTCGCCGGGCAGGTGGCGGCGGAGGGAGACCACGAGCGACGCGCGGCTCCCCACGACATAGCGCAGCCGCGGGCGCGCTTCGGTCAGCGCGCGCACCACCTCCGCCGCGACCAGGCGCGGCGTGAGGGTCGAGGTCTCGACGAGCCGGTCCGCTTCCCGCTCCGCGCGCTTGAACCATTCGTGGTACGGACCGGCCGGGTCGAGCGCGCGCACGGCAATGCCGCGGTTCCGCCCCCAGATGTCGGTACGGACGATCCCCGGCTCGACGATCGAGACCCCGATGCCGAGCGGCTGCACCTCGAGGGCGAGCGACTCCGCGAACCCCTCCAGGGCGAACTTGCTGGCCACGTATGCGCTCAGGCCCATGGACCCGATGCGCCCCGCGACCGAGCTCATCATCACGATCCGTCCGCGGCCGGCCGCGCGCAGGTAGGGCAGGACCTCGCGAGTCACCCTCATGGCCCCGAACACGTTGACCTCGAAGACGCGGCGGATCTCCGCCTCGTCGAGGTCCTCGAAATAGCCGCGCACCTGCACGCCCGCGATGTTGACCGCGGCGTAGAGCCCGCCCGCCGCCCCCGCCACTGCGGCCACCGCGGCCGCCGCCGACTCCTCGTCGTCGACGTCGAGGAGGACGGGCTGGACGGAGAGCGCCCGCTGCTGCGCCGCCTCTTCGATGCGGCGCTGGCTGTCCGCATCTCGGACCCCGGCAAAGACGCGGAAACCACGCTGGGCGAGGGCCAGCACGGTCTCCAGCCCCAGGCTTCCGCCGGCCCCGGTCACGAGCACGACATCCTGCGGTCCGACTGGCATCGCCTTCACCTCCGCCGCCGGTTCGCCCGGCCTTCAGCTGCCCTGCCCTTCTGCGGCGGCCATGGGCGCCTCGAACGTCCCGCGCGAAGGGGCGGGCCGCGCCGGCGCGCCGAAGAACTGGCGGATGTGCGCGGTCAGCGCCTCCGGCTGCTCGAGAGGTCCGAAGTGCTCGCCCCCCACGAGCAGCGCGCTCGTCGAGTGCGGCAGCGCCAGGCGCAGGTACTCGTACGACGTGAGGAAGTGCGACCGGTCACCGTAGACGAGGAAGACGGGAGTGAGGATCCGTCGCACGGCCTCCAGGGTCAGGCTGCCCGGCTCCTCGTAGTCCTTCATCAAGGTCGTGTTGCGGATCAGGTTGAGGAGCGGGCCGCGGTTGCGTGGCAGGCCGCGCGCGGGCCCGTAGAACTTCGGCGTCTCCAGGCTCAGGTTGAGCAGGAAGTCGAGATCGGTCCGCTTGTCCTGGGGCACGGTGAGGCCCACCTCCTCGAGCTTCGAGACCCAGTAGCTCCACCCCTCCCACTCCGCGGCCTTGCGCTGGTCCACCAGCGCGGCCAGGCCGGCCTCGATGGCCACGATCCGCGCCACGCGCTCCGGATAGAGCAGCGCGAAGTGCAGGCAGACGTCGGCGCCGAAGCTGTGGCCGACGAGGTAGGGGCGCTCGATGCCCGCGCGATCCAGGAATCCCTTGAGGTCGCGGGCCATGTCCTCCGTCGTGTACCCGGTCGCGGTCACGTCGGAGTAGCCGTGGCCGCGGAGATCGGGGGTGGTGACGCGGAAGTCCCGCCGCAGCGCGGGCACGATGTTGAGGTGCCACACGGCGAGGTTGCCGAGGAAGCCGTGGAGCATGACCACGTCCGGGCCCCGGCCCACCGTGAGGTAATGGATATTGATCCCGGCGACGTCGACCTTGGGCATCCTGTCCTTCCTGGTTCGAGGTCCGCCTGCGCGAGCTCACCTACTCGATGTATCCGAGCTCCTGCAGCCGCTTCATCACCGCTTCCTCTTCCGCGGGACCGAGCGCGGGCGCATACGCCGCGGACGACGGCGGCTCCTCCGCCCGGTCCGGCACGTCGATCTCCGCTCTCTCCGCCATCTCGCTCCTCCCTCCCACGCGCACCGGCCAGCGAGCCAGGACGCCGGAAGCGAACGCCTCCTCGGGCACGCGCCCTTCCAGCTCCGCGGGCACGGCCAGGCCGAGGCCGTGGAGCACGAGCGGCGCGACGTCGAGGATCGACAGCTCCCCGACGTCCACTCCGCGGCGCAGCGCCTTGCTGCGCGCCATGAACACGCCCAGCGGCCGGTGCGACCCCGCCACCATCGCGCGCGGCGTGACGATGCGATCGCTGGGCAGGATCGACACCAGCCCGCCGTCGGCCAGCGTGAGTGACAGGTCGGGCGCCAGGGCGGACAACGGCCCGGCGAAGGCCTCCTCGCGCGTGTCGATGCGCGCGACCAGGGGCTCGCCCGTGCCCGGGTCCTTCTCCGCCCGGAGCTCGTCGACGAGACGCTGCCGGAAGGCGTGGTACTCGGCGTCGGTCACGCCCCGGCCGCCCCCGCCCGCGCGCACGATGTAGATGCCGTTGCTGGTCGGCGTGGTGGCGAAGGCGCGGGTGCGCTCCCAGTCCATGAGGAAGGTGTGGCGCGCCACCTGGCCCACGCCCAGCACCGCTTGCGACTCGCCCGTCCGGGCCGGCGCCTCGTCCGACCAGGCCAGGTACCCGCGCTCGGCCAGCCAGGCGTTGAGATGGAACACCTGGCGGGTGGGGCCGAAGCCGTGATCGGAGGCGAGGACCACCAGCGCTTCCTCGCCCACCATCGCGCACATGCGCTCGATCAGGCCGTCCAGCCGCCGGAAGTAATCGAGGCACAGCGCGTGCGCGCGGGCCTGCCACGGCTCGTCCCACTCCGCTCCCGGCTCCGCGGCCACGAACGGCCAGCACAGGTGCTGGAGCTTGTCCACGCCGTCGAAGACGACGGCGGTCAGCTCCGAAGGCGCGGTCTCCGTCAGGTGGCGGAAGACTTCGAACCAGTGGCCCTCGCGCCGCGTGTGCCGCTCGATCCAGGGCGCGTACTCGTGCGGGTTCGAGCAGCCCTCGGTGGCGCGTTCCTCGAACTTGGTGTCCATGGCCAGCTCGCGCGCGTCGAGCCCGGGGAGCGCCTTCAGGCGGTCGAAGAGATCGGGAGGATGGCAGGCCAGCCGGAGCTGGCGCCACGGCACCCAGCCCGGAACCACGAATCCCGCGACTTTCGGGGGCGGGAAGGTGAGGCAGTAGTTCAGCGCGGTGACCCGCAAGCCGGCGGCGGTGGCGGCGTCCCAGAGCGTGGGGACGCGGATGTCGCGCGCGCTCGAGAACCGGATGTGGCGCGTCTCCGGCGAGTCCATGCGGAAGAAATCGAACACTCCGTGATGGCCCGGCGTCCGGCCGGTGGCGAGCGACGTCCAGGCCGGGGGCGTGAGCGGCGGCACGATCGTGCGCAGGGAAGCGCGGACGCCTTCGGCGAGGAAGCGGCCCAGGAAGGGCATGACCCCGTGCGACACCATCGGGTCGAGCACCGAGAACGTCCCGCCGTCGAGGCCGATGAGCAACACCTTGACCGGCATCAGGCCTCCTGCGCCGCGGTGGAGAGATGGGTCTCCACGAACCGCACCAGCTCCCCCACCGTCAGGTCCCGGACCTTTCTCTGCCCGACCTCCGCCAGCAGCTCCGCGAACGGCATCGTCCGCTCGTAGTGCTCCTGGATGGCCGTGCCCAGCACGACGGCGTCCAGCGACTCGAAGCCGAGGTCGGAGAAGAGTCCCGTGTCGGCGTCGACGTCGAGCGTGTACGCCGCGTCCCGCGCCAGCTCCTGGAGCAGCGTGGTCAGGTACGTCTGGATCTCGTCGCGCGCCGTCGTCATGGGCCCCCTTCCGTCGCACGCCGCTGCACCACCGCGGACGAGACGAAGTCCCCTTCGCGAGCCGTGTAGGTGAGGATCTCCGTTCCGGCCCGCCCTTCCGCCGCGCCCAGCGCCGGCCCGGGGCCGAGACGGACGGCTCCTCCCTCCAGCTCGGCCTCCTTCACCTCGAAGGCGTGCAGCCCGTCCGCCAGGCCGCGGCCCACCGCCTTGCCGGCGGCCTCCTTGGCGCACCAGAAGCGCAGGTACCACTCGAGGCGCTCGTCCTCGGCCAGGGCCTCCACGATCCGCTGCTCCCTCGGCGTGAACGCGAGGGACTCGAAGCCGGGGAGGCGCCGGCTCACCGACTCGATGTCGATGCCCACCAGGCTCTCTCGGTCCAGCGCGGCCAGGGCCACGGCCACGCCGTGGCTGTGCGAGAGCGACACCGCCGGGGTCACGCCCAGCGTTCCCGTCCATTTCCCGCGCACGAGGGGCCGGCCGTGCTCGTCGGCTGCGATCTCGACGTCCGCCGGCGCCAGGCGCAGGCCGAAGCGCCGATGGACGAGCTCGCGCACGGCATCCTTGGCCACCGCGCGCCCGAGCAGCCATTCGCGCCGCCGCTTGGCCGCGGCGGTCAGGCCGCGCCAGACCTCGCGCTCGCGGCGGCCGAGTACCAGGTGCGCGAGGACCTTGGACCAGATTCCCCCGTGGTCCTCGAGCACCGCCTCGTCGAGGCAATCGAGCCGGCGGCAGACGGCGTGGCCCGCCGAGGGGACACCGGCCAGCGGTCCCTCCCAGTCCGTCGAGAGGTGCACGTCCGCCGGCGTGACGCGGAGCTGCACGAACGACGCGGGCAGCTCGAAGCGACGGTCCTCCCATCCCTTCAGCGCGTAGTGCGTTCGGCCGGCCGCATCCACGATGTCGATGTCGCACCGGGTCTGGCGCTCCCCCACGAGCTCGCCGCGGACGCGGCATTCGAAGGCCACGCCCGGGGCCGCGGGCGGGCCATGCAGGACGAGCTCTTCGAGCCGATACGGGAAGACGTCCACCGCTCCCAGGCGCTCCTTGACCCAGAACGCGAGCACCTGGCCCGCGGCGTCCAGGATCACGGGATCGGTGAGGAACGAGGGGGACGGATTCGAGCGGAGCAGGTCGGCGCGCGGCAGCACCGCGAGCCGGGCCACCATCCCGTCCGTGCCGAACCGGTCCACGGACTGCACGGCCTGGAAACGCGGCCCGTGGAACATGCCTTCGCGATAGAGCTGGGCCGGCGTCCAGGATGAGGGCCGCGCGTCGCGCAGGGAGAGGGCCAGCGCCTCGGGCGCCGGCGGGTAGGCGTCCGCGAAGACCATCGTCGCTTCCGCGATGGCTGGACCCGGGCCGGAGCCGGCCTGGCGCTGGCGGGCGGCGACCTCGATCGTTCCCGGCGCGTCGGTGGCGGCGCGCGCCGTCAGCTCCAGCGTGGTCTCCGGCTCTTCGAGCGTGATCCAGCGATAGGCCCGCACGTTGCGCATCCGAACGAGCACGCGACCGGGCTGCAGCAGGGCTGCCGCTTCCGCAAGCAGCTCCATCGTGATGGTGAGGGGGACGACGGGAAGCGCGAGCAGCTCGGGGTCCTCGCGTGAGTCCACGCGCCCGAGCGTGTGATCGCGGAAAAGGAGATCCTCGGCGAGGTCGAAGCGGCGGACGGCGACGGCCCGCTCCCCCGGGACCAGCTCGGTCACGGTCTGGATGAGAGGCAAGGCGGGTCGGACGGTCGCCGCCGGAGTCACGGACGCCGGAGCGGCGGCCGCGCGAGCCTGCAGGTACCCGCCCATCACCTCCGCCTGGACTTTCAGGAACTGCTCCATGGTCTCGAAGTGGCGGGTCAGGACCGGCGTCGCACCTCTCGAGGGTGGATCCGGCGCGGCGGGCGCCGAAGCAGCGGTCGGGGGCGCGGCGGTGCGCGGCAGGGAAAAATCGGGGGACAGCCGCAGCGGACGGAGGCCGGTCTCGAGCGGCACCCGCCGCGACGCGCGAGCGGCGGGCGCTGCCGTCGCTCGGAAGTCCACGGTGCGCGGATCGCGTCGCGCGTAGAGGTACCGGAGGTCCAGGTCCAGGCCCTGGGCGGAGAGCTGGGCGACCAGGTGGCTGAGCTGGGCGAGGCCGGAGCGGTGCTGCAGGTTGGACGCGATGGCGGCGTGGGGGCGCCCGCGCAGGATGTCGCCGATGAAGCCGGTGAGGTTCGCCTTCGGGCCCACCTCGACGAACACGCGCATGCCGTCGCGGTACATGGCCTCGATGGCCTCGCGGAAGCGGACGGTGCGCGCCCACTGCGACGCGATCAGCTCCCGGACGACCTCCGCGTCGTCCGGGCAACGCTCGGCCGTGACGCACGAGTACAGGGGGACGGACGGCCGCGAGAGGGCAACGTTCTCGAAGTAGGCACGCATCGGCGCGCAGAACACCTCGAACCAGGGTGTGTGGTAGGCACGCGCGAAGGGAAGGGTCTGGCAGATCGCGCGCCGGGACCCGAGGTCGGCCGCCATCGCCTCCAGCGCCTCTTCGCGGCCGCACAGCACGACCTGATGCGGGCAGTTGTCCATGGCGACGTGCACGCGGCCGCCCGCCTGCGCGACCAGGCCCTCGAGGACGGCGAAGTCCACGCCTCCCACCGCCACCAGCCGGCCCTGCGGGATCTCGCCCCGCGCCTCCAGCCGCTCGAAGACGGCATTGACGGCCCGGATGTGCCCGATCAGCTCCTCGTCGGTCGCCGGGCTCACCGCGCCGGAGACGAGCAGCGCGTTGTGCTCGCCCGTGCTGTGGCCGAGCATGGCCTGCGGTTTCACGCCCAGGTGGCCGAGCAGCGTGGCCAGCGCCTGGTTGGCGACGAACACGGCCTCCGCGCCCGAGTCCATGCGATGGATGCGGTCGGGCGGGCCCTCGTCGCCCGACGCCTCGCCGACGCGCGGCGCCGGGAAGATGACCTGGCTCGGCAGGTAGCCACGCGGGTGGCCGTCGAACGCGCGGTCCATGAAGTCGAAGACGGCGCGCACCTCGGGGAAGTGCAGGCACAGGTCGGCGAGCATCCCCGCGTACTGCGAGCCCTCGCCGGGGAAGACGAAGGCGAGCGAGCCTTCGCGCGCGAGGGGAGCGGCGAAGAAGTAGATCCCCTGGACGTCGCGGACCTGCCGGCAACGCTCGTCGCGCAGGCGGCCGAGAGCCTCTCCGAGCTTGAGCCGCAGGTCGTCCAGGGAGGCCGCGACCACGCCGAGGCGCACCGCGCCCATTGGCACGGTGTTGTACGTGAAGGCCAGGTCCTTGAGCGGCGTGCCGGGCGCCTTCTCCAGGAAGCGCAGGAGGCCCTCGGTCTGCTGCACCAGCTCGGCGCGGGTGGCGGCGGAGAGCACGACGGCCTCGCTGTCCCACTGGTGCTGCCGCAGCGGCGGCCGGGGCGCCGTCCCCGTGTACTCCTCCACCACCGCGTGCGCGTTGATGCCGCCGAACCCGAACGCATTGACGCCCGCACGCCGCGGCGTGCTCGCGCCGTGGACCCAGGGCCGGGTCTCGGTGTTCAGATAGAACGCGCTCCTCTCCAGCCCCAGCTTCGGGTTCGGCTCCTCGCAATGGATGGTCGGCGGCAGGACCTTGTGATGGAGGGCCAGGACGGCCTTGATCAGTCCCGCGATGCCGGCCGCGGGCATCAGGTGGGAGATCATCGACTTCACCGATCCGAGCGCGCAGGTGGGTGTGGCGCCGGTGCGCTCGCCGAAGACCCGCTTGAGCGCGTCGACCTCGACCACGTCGCCCACGGCCGTGGCCGTGCCGTGCGCCTCGATGAGCCCCACCGTCGCGGGCGCGACGCCGGCCTCCTCGTAGGCGCGCCGCAGGGCCAGCTCCTCGCCTTCGATGCGCGGCGCGAGCAGGCCGAGCGCGCGTCCATCGCTGGCCACGCCGACCCCTTTCAGGACGGCGTAGATGCGGTCGCCGTCGCGCTCGGCCTCCTCGCGCCGCTTGAGGACCACCATGCCCACGCCCTCGCCCAGGAGCGTCCCGTCCGCGCGCGCGTCGAAGGGGCGGATGGCGCCCTGGCGTGAGATGGCCTTGAGCTGGCAGAAGATCATGACGATGGGCGGCGGTGTGGACGCGTGCACGCCGCCCACGACGGCGACGTCGCAGCGGCCGCTGCGCAGGTCCCGCACGCCGAGGTCCACCGCCACCAGCGAGGACGCGCAGGCCGCGTCCACG
>Ga0207675_100001760_pt1 | contig 21670 bp, 16 predicted proteins | sample KBSSwiS42_FD_184305 | JGI IMG/M metagenome (GOLD analysis project Ga0207675, IMG submission 184305) | Switchgrass rhizosphere microbial communities from Kellogg Biological Station, Michigan, USA - KBS Switchgrass S4-2 (SPAdes) (version 2) | ecosystem: Host-associated > Plants > Roots >...
CAGTCCGCGTCGAGAGAGCTGACTTTGTGGATCGAGATGGTCAGCGTGTTGAGGGACCGCGCGTCCTGACTCAGACAATTGACTACAACGAGGAAGGGACTCGATGTGAAGTGGCGACTTACAACCGCGACGGAAGCGTGACGCAGCGGATCGCGGAGACGTACGACAAAGAGGGCCACATTCTCCAGAGCGCGACACTGAGAGCCAACGGCCAAATTGAAACCCGAATCGAGTACAAATACGATGCGGCGCAGCGATGGAGTGAGATTTCGTTATTTCGGGAAGACGGATCCCTAGCCAATCGAACAACTTTCAGATATGAAGGCTATAAGCGCTTTCAGGAATCGGTTTCGTATGATTTGAATGGATTGATCGCTTCGAAATCGACAGCGGTCTTGGACATGAAGACACACCAGATGGAATCAGTCGCCCAAACTCCATCCGGAGTGGTTCAAAGGCGCAGTGGCTTCACAGATATTCCAAACGGTCAGATTTACGAACAGTCAACGAACGAGGTGCCCGGTGACCGAAGTGTCAGTATGCGCACGGCAAATAACGGTGCGGAGGTGACTCGGTACAGTCCCGCTGGCTCGATAATGAGTCAATCGCGTAGCGCGAGTGAGTTTGATAGTTTTGGCAACGCGATCAAAACCGTTTGGTCTAATCTTAACGGAGAGCTGTTTGAACCATCCGTGGTTATCTACCGGTCGATCGAGTATTACCACGGACGTCAGTAGGTCGATTCGTCTACTGCTCGTCCGTGACTCTCACGAACTCCGCATCAGCTCCAAACTGATCCAAATCATCGTCGGACGTGCTTTCGATAATCGATCCGATCGGTGGATGGAAAACGTCTGTGGCACTTGGAGCGCAAGACGTCTCAATTGTGCGCGGCTCGATAAAAGGTGCCGGCGGTGGCGGTTGCTGCGAGTAGTGGATATCGCGGTCTTCGGATTTCGGCACGAAGTCTTTCCGCACTCGGTCCGCAATCTCGCCAAGATCGATAAAGCAATCAGCCACATCGATCAATTTCGGCGCGGTGTTCGAACGAAAACCGGCAATCTCAACACGACAGCCTTTGTACGCCACGGCGTTGACGGCATAGACAAAATCTTCATCGCCTGATACCAGCACCGCGGTGTCATAACGGCCGGCGAGCGAAAGCATGTCGACGGCGATCTCGACGTCGAGGTTTGCTTTGCGCGAGCCATCGTAGAAAGTCTTCAACTCTTTCTGCACGACGCGAAAACCATTGCGGCGCATCCAGAGCAGGAAGCCCTGTTGCCGCTCGGCACCCGCATCCACCCCGGTATAAAAGAAAGCCCGAAACAAACGACCATCGCCCAGTAGCACACGCAGCAATTTGTTGTAATCGATGTCGATATTGTGGAAGCGCGCCGCGTGAAACAAATTATTTCCGTCAATAAAGATTGCCACTTTTCCGCGATGGCCGAACTGCAACGAAATATTGTTCGACGAATCAAAGTGGTTCACGATAGTAATCTCCGTTACTGATTTGAAATCATGTCTAGGATGCCGCCGCCCCATAGCCGTGGTCAAGTTGGCCAAATGCGCGCGAAATCAACGTGTATAATCGCGGCGAGGATTTCATTGGAAGCTCCTGACGAACCAATCAGTGAGACTGCGATCACGGATGCACCGAAGCATCGCGCTTTTTCTACTTCTGAACTTGTGCAGTGCGGCGCATGTGCACGCGCGAATCCGCCAACGCGCGCAAGTTGCTTGTACTGTGGAGCGGCGCTCGAAGTTACTGACTTAAGCGCTTTCTCTCCCACGGCAAGTCAGAACACAGACGCGAGATCCGACGTTGCATTTCACCTGGTCGCGTCGGCCACGACGCGACTTGACGAAGCCGTGGTGAATGAAATCGCCGGCTTTTTGGAGTTAAAGCCTTCCGACCTTCAGTCACTTTTGACGCATTCGGCGGGCGCGCCGCTGTTGAGGGCGACGTCGGACCGGGTGCAAATCGCCGCCACAAAACTGGAAGCGCGGGGCCTCACCACCGAAGTGATTTCGGACGAGCAACTCGGGCTCGACAATGCACCTAAGCCAATCTCGGCATTGAAAATTCATCCTGACAGAGTGATTGGCAGCGTTGGCCGGGGCGCGCACTCAGTTGCTGAATCGTGGGCGAACATCACGCTGATCGTAATTGGACGTTTGTATTTTGCGACTAAAGAGATCGACCAAAAGCAGAACCGTTCGCAGCAGGTGATCGATGAGCGAGAGATGTGGACTGACGAAGCGGTGGTGGACCTTTACTTTGCCAGCGATGCTCACGGCTGGAGAATTCGCGCGGGCAGCTTTGACTTCTCGTGTCTGGGCGAGCGCAAACAGCTAACGGCTTTTGCTAACTTCAGGGCGCTTACCGCATTACTTCATCAGCACGCGAGCGCGGCTGCTTTCGATGACTCGTACGTTCACTTGCGGGCTGCGCTGAATAGTGTTTGGCCGCCTGAGCCAACAGCAACGGCGAAGGGGAGAGGTCGCACCGTATTTGGCGCTTTCGATTCGTCAGTGACGTCCATCGATAACGAATGCCAATTTACGCGATATTCGCGTTTGCTTCGCCATTTGTACTCAGCAAAGGTGCTCGAGGATCATGCCGCACAAGCATAAAGGCGAGCGCTCGCGCACGAGTGAAATCTTCGGCGTCAATCCCGTGCTCGAGGCGTTGCGTGCGAAGCGCAGGGCGATTCGGGAAATCACGATTGCCAGCGGTACAAAGGATGCGCGTCTCGCGCAGTTACTTGAGTTGGCCCGCGCAGACCACGTGCCTGTTCATTACGCGCCGCGTCAGCAACTCGATCGCGCTACTGGCAACGCGATTCATCAAGGCGTGGTCGCGCGTGTTGCGGCCGCGGAATACGCCGATGCGGATGAACTCCTCGATTCGATCGGCGAGCTTGTGACCAACGGAACCGCGCCGCTCGTTCTTGTGCTCGATGGCGTAGAGGATCCGCAGAACCTGGGCGCGATTTTGCGCACGGCCGAGTGCGCGGGTGTAAATGGCGTTTTCCTTCCCGAACGACGCGCGGCCGGTCTGACTGAGGCGGTGGGCAAGGCCAGCGCCGGCGCAATCGAATATGTTCCCGTCGCCCGCGCGACAAACCTTTCGCGTTTGATCGATCAGTTGAAGGAGCGTAACGTGTGGGTTGTCGGAACTGCCGCAGACGCATCGACCGATTACACCGGCTGGGATTGGACCCGCGCGTCGGCGATGGTGATGGGAGGTGAAGGTTCGGGACTTCACCGCTTGGTGCGAGAGCATTGCGACGCGCTGGTACGCATTCCGGTGCTCGGACAGATCGAGTCGCTGAATGTTTCAGTCGCCACGGGCGTCATTCTTTACGAGGCATTACGCCAGCGGACGACCCACAAATGAAGAACATTCAGTGCGTCTAATTCGTTAGTAGCACTAACTGGCGAGGAGCATCACCCAATGTTCTGCCCAAATTGCGCGACCAAAAATATCGAAGGCGCACACTTCTGTCGCACGTGTGGCGCAAACGTCAGCCTCGTGCCGCAAGCTTTAGCTGGCCAGTTACCCGAAGCCAAGCCGCCTGAAGATGATTATTATTATCGCCGCCGACGCCGTGGTCGCGCGCTGTCACCCGATTACGCCATCCGCAGCATCATGACCGGAGTCGCATTTGCCGTGATGGCTGTGATGGTCTCGCGATTCAGTCCCGGCAGTTCGCGTTGGTGGTTCTGGTTGCTGGTGCCGGCGATAATGTTGGTTGCGCGCGGCTTTTCCGAGTTCGCGCGAATCAAGAGCCGGAAGAGTGAGATTCCAAAGGCACCTCAACCAATGGTTAACGCGGTCCGAACGCCAGAACTGCCGGTGCCGAGAACAGGCGAATTGATGACGCCAGTGCCGAGCGTGACCGAAGGAACGACGCGCCATTTGGGCGTTGAGGCACGAACTCGACCGTTCGACCTTTCTGACGCGAACAAGCACTTCTAAACAGTCAACGGTTGTAATCAAATCAGGAGATTCGCATTCCAATGTTTTGCCCAAAGTGCGCCGCGCAGAATATTGACGGCGCCCACTTTTGTCGCGCGTGCGGTGCAAACCTTAGTTTGATTCCGCAAGCGCTAACCGGACAGTTGCCGGCCGCGCCCAACGAGGAATCTGGACGAAGACATCGTAGAAACCGGTCGCGGCAACCGAGTCTGGACGAAGGTGTCAGAACGCTGGTGATGGGGTTTGGTTTCATCGCGGTGGCTATTGCACTCGCAATCTGGGGTGGGCCGATCGGGGCCAGCGTGTGGTGGTTCTGGATGCTAATTCCGGCTTTCGGAATGCTGGGCAAGGGAATTTCCGACATCCTGCGGGCGAATCAATTGAAGTCATCACAGAGCCCGCAGCAAATTCCCTATGTTGCTCCGCCCGCCTTGCCGGCAAGCAACACGAACGAATTGCGTCCACCGGTAGCGAGCGTCACGGAAGGAACGACACGCCATTTGGGCACCGAAGCACAGACGCGCCAGTTCGATTCCACCAACAGTTAGAATCCTTACTAAGTTACATGACGAGAATCTGTGTCCCCGTGTGTGTCTCGCGTCTGAGCGAGCTTGCCGATGCGGTACGTGCAGCTGCTAACGTCGCAGATGTAATCGAACTGCGTCTGGATTACTTAACGGAAGTCGATTTGAGTCATGCGGGCGAAGCCATCGCGAATGTTCTGAAAGCAGTTGACCAACAGATCATACTCACGCTGCGACCTGCGGAGTATGGCGGTGCTCGAGCAATCAGTGCGCAGGATCGCCTGCACTTCAGGTTGCAGAATTCCGGTTATCTGAAATCGGATAGAAATGACCTCTGGGATTTGGAACTCGATCTTGCGTTGCTGCTTCAGAAACGAGCGGGAGAAGGCAACGACGTCGTTGGCACGAACCTTTGCGACTGGGATCGCACGATTTGTTCGTATCACGATTTCGTGGGAGTGCCTGCGGACCTTGAGAAGATTTATGAATCAATGGCGCAGACAGAATCTCGCATTCTTAAGCTTGCTGTCCAAGCCGACGATGCGCTCGACTGTCTGTCGATCTTCCAGTTACTTGATCGCGCCCAACATGAGGGACGCGAAATGATCGCGATCGCGATGGGCCAGGCTGGCGTGATGACTCGAATTCTTGGACCGTCGCGCGGATCGTTTCTGACGTACGGTTCTGTCGATGACGAGAGCGCGACGGCGCCGGGCCAACTGACAGCGTGCGAGTTGCGTGACGTCTATCGCATCGACAACATCGATCGGCAGACCCAGATTACGGGATTGATTGGACGCCCAGTGGCGCACTCGATCTCGCCACACATTCACAATGCGGCATTGGCAAAAGCCAATTTTAATGCCGTCTTCATTCCACTCGAAGTGCAAGACGTCAACGCGTTCATTAAGCGGATGGTGCGCCCGAGCTCGCGAGAAATTGATTGGGAGTTGCGCGGCCTGAGCGTCACCGCTCCGCACAAATCGGCGGTGATTGGCGGACTCAACTGGATTGATGCGGCAGCGCGTGAGATTGGTGCCGTCAATACAATTGTCGTGGAAGGCGACGAACTTCATGGTTACAACACGGACGCAATTGGCTTCATCACGCCGCTGAAGCAACGTCAGCAGTCCCTTGCCGGTCTCCGCTGTGCCGTCATCGGCGCTGGCGGCGCCGCACGTGCGGTCGTGTGGGCTTTGAAAGCCGAAGGAGCAATCGCTACCGTGTTTGCTCGCGACGAAGCTAAAGCCGAAATGCTCGCGCAACAGTTCGGCGTGGCGTACAAACCACTTTCAAATGCGACGTTTCGCGACGCTGATGTAGTAATCAACGCGACGCCACTCGGGACACGCGGCAAGGCCGAGCACGAAACGCCGGCAACAAGGGAACAGCTTGGCGAAGTGCGATTAGCTTACGATCTCGTTTACAATCCATTTGAGACCAGGTTTTTAAGCGATGCGCGCGCGGCGGGCTGCGAAACGATTGCCGGTCTCGAGATGTTGATGGCGCAGGCTGTCGAACAATTCAAGTTATGGACTGGCAAGCATCCAAACGTTGAGGTGATGCGCGCCGCCGCGAAACGCCGGCTTGGCATGAACTAGTGATGAATTCGAGTTCGACAAACAACGAGCGATACAGCCGTCAGATTCTTTTCAATGGCATCGGCAAAGAGGGCCAGGAACGGCTACTGAATTCGCGCGTGGTAATCATTGGCTGTGGCGCGCTTGGATCGGCGCAGGCTGAAGCGCTGGCACGGGCGGGCGTGGGAAATCTGCGTATTATCGATCGCGATTTCGTTGAGTTCTCGAACCTGCAGCGGCAGACGATGTTCACGGAAAGCGACGCGCGCGAGCGACTGCCCAAAGCAATTGCCTGCGCCAATCGCATCCGTGAAATCAACAGCGACATTGTCGTGGAACCGGAAGTCGCAGACGTCAATCATTCGAATATCGAGAGTCTTATTTCGGACGTGGATGTAGTCATCGACGGTACTGACAATTTCGCCACTCGCTATCTGATCAATGACGCATGTGTGAAGCACGAGGTGAATTGGGTCTATGGCGCGGCGGTCGGTTCCTACGGCGTGACAATGACGATTCGGCCGCACGAAACGCCATGCCTGCGTTGTATCTTTCCGGAAGCGCCGCCGGCGGCAAGCGCGCCAACCTGCGACACCGCAGGCGTCATCATGCCAATCATCAGCATCGTAGCGTCCGTCCAAGTGACTGAAGCTTTCAAGTTGCTTACCGCGAAAATCGGCGACTTGCACAATTCGTTAATGCAGTTCGATGTTTGGCGAAATGAGTGGCGAAAGATTTCAATCGGGAAGCCTTTGCCGGATTGTCCGACGTGTGGTCTTGGTGAATACGAGACTCTGAATGCTGAAGCGCGCGACTTTGCGGCGGTCATGTGCGGCCGGCACGCGGTGCAAATATCGCCGACAGACTCAGTGCACATCGATCTCGACGCGTTGCGCAGAAAACTCGAATCGTCGGGTGACGTCAAAGCAAATGACTACCTGGTGAGATTTCGCACCGGAGAATACGAACTGACGATCTTTCAGGACGCGCGTTCAATCATTCGTGGTACGGACGACATCGCCACGGCCCGATCGCTTTATTCGAAATACATTGGAAACTGATTCTCTCTTGAAACTACATCAATGCAAAGACCGTTTCTGACCTCGTTTGTCACTGCGTTTGTCGTCGCCAGTGTGTGCGCCACAGTTTTCCCGAGCTCGGCCCTCGCGGGTGAGCCGGTTGTGTGGGAGATGAGCGCGCGCGCGGAGCTTTTGAAAGGCGAAGCACGCGGCGTTTCAATTACCGACAATGGATTGCTGACGCTCGCGCCGAAGTTGGACCAGGTGTTTGACACCGAACAGCCGTACATTTGGTCGGCAGCGGCGGATGCAGCAGGCAATATTTACCTCGGCACTGGCCACGACGGCAGACTGTTTCGCGTGACCGCAGATGGCAAAGGCGCGCTGCTGTACAAGGCTGCCGAGCTGGACGTAACGGCACTGGCCATCGCTAAAGACGGATCCGTTTTTGCCGCGACGTCGCCGGATGGGAAAGTCTATCGCGTGGGGCCGGACGGAAAAGCCGAAGTCTATTTCGATCCAGGTGACAAATACATTTGGTCACTGGCGGTCATGCCGGATGGCTCGCTCGCAGTTGGCACCGGTGACAGCGGCAAGCTCTATCGCGTTCGCGCCGCCGGCGCGAAACCTGAGAGTTCGTTGCTGCTGAAGACGAATCAAACACACGTGATGTCGCTGGCCGTCACCCGGCAGGGCGACCTGATCGCTGGGACCGATCCCGGCGGATTGGTTTTGAGAGTCTCCGCTGATGGGAAAGCATTCGGCCTCTACGACTCAGTTGTGCGCGAGATTCACGCGTTGTCGGTCGCCAATGACGGCACCATCTACGCACTAGCACTCAGTGACGCGGCATCAACGGCCAAGGCGCAGACGGCGGCGACGACAACCGTCGATGTGGCTGCGACGGTCACTACCGACGAATCGGGCGCAGCTCAACCACAAGCAACACCGCAAGCTCGCAGCCGCAACGATCTCAGCAATGTGCGAAGCGCAATCTTTCGCATTCTTCCTGATGGTGGCAGCGACGTCGTGTGGAGTTCGACTTCAGTCACCGGCTTCGCGGTTTCGGCCACCGGCAGCGGGGTGTTGCTCGGCACGTCAGACAAGGGCCGTATCTATTCGATTACCGACGACGGGCGCGACACGCTGTTGCTGCAATCCCCCGAAGGTCAGGTTTCCGCCATCGCGACTCATGGCAGCGACGTCTACGTTGCGGCAAGCAATCAAGGCAAACTCTTTCGCTATGGAGATGCGGTGCAGCGTGAAGGTACTTACGAGTCGCCGGTGCGCGACGCCAAGTTAGCGTCGGCGTGGGGACGTATCTGGTGGCGAGGTCAGGGACCCATCGAATTACAAACGCGCAGCGGCAACAGTGATAAGCCCGACTCAACGTGGAGCGATTGGAGTGCGAGTTACAACGACGCCAACGGTTCACAAATTACCAGCCCGAAGGCTCGTTTCATTCAATGGCGGGCAATCTTGCGGGGCACAACCGGACCTCGTAGCACGCAACCGCAACTCGAAGACGTGAGCGTTGCTTATCTTCCGCGCAACGTTGCGCCTGAAGTTTTGTCCATAAATGTTTTGCCGCCAGGTGTGTCGCTACAACAGCAATTGCAGATGCCCACGGATCCAAATGTCGAAGCGTCCGGTCTCGACCCGACGATATTCGGCATGGGCGTGCAAGCGCCACCGCGACGTATTTTTCAGCGCGGCGCCCGTTCGCTGCAATGGCAAGCCGAAGATCGCAACGGCGATACGTTGGAATACGCCGTTTACTATCGATCGCTCGGCGAGACCAACTTCCGGCCCTTGAAAGATCATATTCGCGACACGTTCTACACGGTTGATGCCGCAAGTCTCGCGGACGGTCGATATATCTTCAAAGTCGTCGCGTCGGATGCGCTCGACAATCCTACGGCAGCAGCAATGTCGGGCGAGCGACTTAGTGAACCCATCGATATCGACAACACGCCGCCTAATATTCGAGGAGTGGGAGCACCGATGGTCGCGGGCGATCGAGTGCGCGCCAGCTTTGATGTGGAGGACGCTACGGGCCGAATTAAACGCGCCGACGTCAGCGTCGACGGCGGCGCTTGGCGAGAGGTTTTTCCGGACGACGGAATTGCTGATAGTCAGCGCGAGCGGTTCTCACTTGACCTGCCAATCACAGGTGCCGGCGAGCACACGATATCGTTGCGCGCATACGACAACAGTAACAACGTTGGCAGTGTGAGCGTCATAGTTCGCCGCTAGCGATCGTACACGAGATGGTTCGCACTTTCGCGAAAAAGTGCGAGAATCGCCTAAAATCCGAGGTTTCTCGACGCTTCCGCTGGTTGGATTTCACGCGTCAATCCACCGAAAACATAGCTATGCCACGCAATTTGAGTTAATCTGTCGCGTGCTTGCCAGTTTGGCATCGATGTTGCTGAACAAATAAGCGCGCAAGCTCTCCGCCTCTCCCTGATGCGAAGGAAAGACACGAGGAGGCGGTAAGTACAGATGAAGCAATTAAGATCAATTTTCGCGGCGGCTCTAATCGGAGCGATGGTTTCCGTCGGCGCTTTTGCGCAAAAGCGCGGAAACGACAATCGACCTCCGAAAGAGGATCAGAAGATCAAGGAGAACCCGAAGCCTCCGCCGAGCAACAGCAATAAGCGTAAACCGTAGTTGTTGGTTTGAGAGTTTTTTACCCGAGACCCGCAGCAGTTTTGCGGGTCTCACGTTTTTGAAATGAGCAGATTGCGAAATCAAATCCTTCTGGTGGCGATCGTTTTGGGCATCGCCATCGCCTCGCAAATCGTGGTGGCCCAACGTGGCCGCGGTGTCGACTCGCGTCTCGTGGCGCGTGCTCAACAGATTACCGGCGATCGTTTCAGCGTGGTTACCTCCACGCCCAATGGCGTGACCGTTGTCGGCTTAAGTACTCCGCGGCGGGAAGTGCTTGACGCAATCGATCGCGGTTTTGCAGAACTCTTTGCCGTGGCTCGGCGTCACGGATATCGCAACCACCTGAACTATGGCGACTACACTGTCTTTGTCGCACGGCCGGATCGCAGCAAAGACAGCGCGGGACAATACTCGCCTGATATCGCAGTCGCTGCCGGTCAGTACGCGGGCAGCGGTTATGATCAAGGTGGCTACATTTACGCCGCGGGAATGGTGCTGGCTTTCAATCCTTCTGCTTTCATCATCGCCGAGCATGAGCGCGACTGGCCGCGAATCTCAAACGTTGTCAGATATGAAGGCGAGCACCTCATCCTCTACTACAACGACCGCGCTCTCTATGAGCGGACGGCAGACCACAGTCGCGGCGGCGGTCATCCAATTTTGCAGTAAAGCAGGTCCCCCTCGGGCTTGCACTGACGCCCTCCACGAGTTCATCTTGTAGGCGCTTACCAGTTTACATTGGTCGAGATTTTCGGCTGGACTCGCAATCCTTTTAGAATGGCTGGTGCGTATATTAGCTCTGATATTCGCGAATTAGCCTAAGTTGCTGCCCGAATCAAAACAACTTACGGACGCAAATCTCCTGAACGCTATCGCCCGCCAGGACGAGCAGGCGTTAGCCTCGCTTTACGACCGTTATCGGCTAATCCTGTTTGGCTTGCTCATGCGAATCCTGCGCAGCCGCGAAGAAGCCGAAGATGTCTTGCAGGAAGTATTCTTGCAGGTTTGGAGGCGAGCGTCCGATTTTGATCCGCAGCGTGGCAGGCCGTTCACCTGGTTGGTGACGCTGGCCCGCAGCCGGGCGATCGATCGCCTTCGTCAATTGGGTTCGCGGGAACGCGTGGCATCGTCGGTCATCGAGTTTGCAGGTGAGGGAATAGTTGACGCCGCAGAGAATACGTTTCGATCCGAACAACGCCAGCTGGTCGCGGCCGCGCTGACCGAACTCTCGGAAGAGCAGCGGCGCGCCCTGACGCTCGCTTACTTTGAAGGATTGACTCAGGCTGAGATCGCTGAGCGCCTTCGATCTCCGTTAGGAACCGTCAAAACACGCATGCGCTCTGGCATGATCAAGCTGCGCGAACTGCTGAGTCAACAGATGGAGAGTCGAGCGTTCTAGTTTTGAGTTAGCAAATAGATGAAGCACCAGGATTATCAGGACATGTTGGCACTGCACGCGTTGTCGGCTCTCGATGGATCTGATTTGCGCGTGATGAAGGAGCATCTTGTTTCGTGCTCAACGTGCCGGGAGGAACTGGAAGGTTGGCGTGACACCGCGGGCGCGCTCGCTCATGCCGGCGAGTTACTCGAGCCTTCTGCGCAAGTGCGCGCGCGAATTCTCGAAGGCATCCGCTCCGCCGGCAAGGTCGACGCAGCGTCGTCAAATGTTCTTCCGCTGCAATCAAGACCGCGGCAGGCGTTTTGGGTCCCGCGGTACGCCGCGATTGCCGCCTCGCTGCTATTCGTGGCACTGCTTGTTGGCTGGGTGATTCTGTGGCAGCAGAATCGTCGCGCAAATCAAGAGCTTGCGAAGTTGTCGGCTCAGTACGAACAGGCGCAACGGGATCGTGAGCGCAATCAGAAGCTGCTGGAGATTCTGAACTCGCCGGGCGCCCGCGTGACCGAGCTTGTTGGAACCAACGAGGCCCCGACAGCACACGCGGTGCTGACCTATGATGCGAAATCAGGTCAAGCGATTCTGATGACGAATGGACTTCCACCGGCGCCCGCCGGAAAGGCTTATCAACTCTGGTTCATTGTCGGAAACCTGCCGATGCCCGGGCGAGTGTTTGCGATTGAGCCGAACGGAACCGGCGTTTCTTCCGATCAACTGCCGTTGGCGGCGGCAAAGACAGCGGGGTTCGCGATCACTCAGGAAAGCGCCGCCGGCGCGACCTCTCCAACCGGTCCCATCCTGCTGCGCAGCTCTTCGTAGGCCTGGACACACTTCAAAGCTCCAAACCACCTCTGCGAAGCTATTAATCCTGAACGATAGATTTCTCGTGCAGCGTTAATTCAGGCGGACAATGATCGGGCGATAATTGTCGCTTTCGAGGTTTTAAGCAGATGCAATCGCAAATCTCTTTGCGGAAAGTCGGCCCGTGCCCCGCTTTATGAAAAAAAGAGCGCAGAGCGTCATGGCGTTTACAGGCGGGGTTTCCGAAATGGTCAAAACGATTCGGCAGCGGCCGTGACTGCAAACCTCCACCAGCCGCTGCCGAACCTACGCGCTCATCTAAGGGTGTGAGTGGTTCCGACCGTTTTGCGGCGTTGATTCGTACGGAAAGACTTTGTTGAAGCCCATGTCGTTCTTGTCGACGCCATCACCTGCGGGTCCGCGGATAATCAAGTTGTTCGGGTCACGAAGGTCGCTGATCAAAGCCGTCACCGCGATGTCCACGACGTCGTCACCAAAGCGCCGGCCGTTGGGCCAACCACCCGGAATGAATCCACCATTGTTGAATGGATCCTGAATGTTGCTCTTCAAGACGTCACCTCCAAAGATGCTCAACCGGGAAAATCCAACGTCATCCGGATTGGTTAGGTCACCGGGGCCGCCACCGGCAAAGCGAGCTTTGCTGGTGGAGAGATCAACTCTGATCATGTCGGGAATAAAGATGCCGGCGATGTCCGTGCGATTTGTTTCCGGGGCCACCTGCCCGTTGAAAACGAGAAGGTTAATCAGGTGAGCAAGTTCAGGAGTGTCGGCGTATTTTCGGAAGAGTTGGCTGTCGGTGCTCGGACTCGTTCTGCTGTATAGGTCCTTGTCCGCGATCGCAACCAAACCTTCATTGAAAAGCGGATTTCCCTGCCGCGCAATCTGAACAAACGGCCCGTTGTTTTTCGGGGACTGCTTGTCCTCGAGCACACGCACCGAGCGGCGGCTGGTCGTTGCGTAGACTCCGACGATCTGTTGATCGCCGCCAAGTTCAACCGCCGGAACTTCCAACGCCATCAAGTGCAGATTGAAGCCGCCTTGCGAATCCTTGCCGGGATTGCGCAGCTTTAGCAGGTCGAATACCGATTGAATGTCCGCATAAAACCCATCGTCGCGCTGGCCGGCAAAGGAAACGTAGCCATTCGACAGTTGGGCGATTGCCTCTTTGGTGTACCGATCGAGTTCGGCTTCCGTAGATACGCCCGGCCGCGCCGGGTTCTCGCCATTGTCGCCCTGATTGTAGAAGGGAGTGGCGTTACCCTGATTGTTGGGCGGAACCAACCCTGTGCCAAGCACGGTCGAACGATTCGTACGATGGTCGATTTTCGTGACTGTGTAGGTTTGGGTCAGGTTCTGATTCGCATCATCGACGTGTTCCACGACGCCGGTGTAGGACTGTAGAATCGTGTTTCGATTCTTAAAGACCGTGTTGAAGCGAAACTGGTAACTCAGTGTGGCTCGCCCGGCAGCGACGTCGGGACCGGTCGCCACATGAATCTCGTAAAGGACGTTGTCGTCAAAGTTGTATTTGTTCGGTCCGATGCCCGCTTCCTCGTGCGGATAAACACCGAGCGCCAGCACCAAAGATTTCTGACCATTGTCCTCATCGACAAACGCATATACGTCAGTGGTGTTGGCCGCCGGATCGAGCACGATCAGCGGCGCGTCCATGTGGCTCGAAGCAAGACCGACCATAGGCAAGAGACTGATAGACAAAAAGGCCGGCATCACGATCGCCATTGCCTTCTTCAACTTCTGGTAAATGATATGCATTTCTTTTCCGCTCCTTTTTGAGAATTTGATTTGTGCTCGCTTCGCGCTCACAACGCTGCAAGAATTCGTCACAGATGCTGCGTGAAAGAACGCTGCTCAATTCTTTGAGTTCTTGGCACGCTCTAAACTACGAAAGTTGCCAGTCGATCGGATTTCCACAACTCAATCTCGTGAAGGAATGTAGAGCGCAAACGTGATCCGCAAGTGATGGGTTGATGGATCTGGAGTAAGCGAGAGGTTGGTCAGAATCTTATTGACGCGTTGCCGAAGGCGGGAGTCTTTCTGACTCGGTGCGGGGCGAAGAAGCAAACAGCAATTACAGCCAACCCGCGAAACCGATCTCATACGCGTATACAAACCCAAACACGATACTCAGAACACTCGCCAATAGTTGCAGCGGAAAATGGGCGCCAGCCAATTTGCGCGATGTAAGTACGAACGGCAAACCCACCAGCCCGGACATTAGCAGCATTCCGAGAATGGATCCGGCGCCAAAAATTCCCAGGTAGAGCAAACCCAGAGTTGCAGATTTGATTTGTGTTAACACCAACAAGGTGAGCGCAGCCGAGCCTGCGAGACCGTGAACAGCGCCAACAATGGTTGGTTTGAATCCGATTCGCGCCACTCTGTGAGAATGATCTTCAGAGAGCGCCGATTGGTTGGCTTCGTGAAAATGAAAATGCGAGTGCGCCGACAGCCCGTGATCGTGCCGATGAACGTGGAAGTCTGCGCGCCCGCGTATCGCTCTTCTAAATGCCATCACACCCAAAGCAATGATCATCAGAGCGACCAGAAATTCCAGCCCGCCCGCGATTCGCTCGGGAATGGCAATTCTTAGCGCCAGCACAATTGCGCCCACCACCACGAGCGAAGCCGTGTGGCCCGTGCCCCACAGCGCTCCGACTAGCGCTGCCCGCCACAACTTCCGATGTTCGGTGACAATTGTCGAAACTGCCACGATGTGATCTGCTTCGGTGGCGTGCTTGATGCCATACACCAGGCCGAGGCCGAGTAGCCCGAACGTGCCAACCGAAGAGAACGATGGGGCGATACTCATTGAGCCAATGCGCGTGAAGATCGCAGACAGATCAATTCCCGCTTGCGCGAGCGCCTGGTAACTAATCGCCAAACCGGCGCAGGTGATGACAAACGCGCTGACGATCGGCAACACCTTGCTCAATCTTCCCAGAGGTCCTACGGACTTCAGGAGCCGGCCCGCATAAACAAAGGCGAGGCCAACTCCAGTGAGCACTGCGGCTAAGCCGGCACTGAAAGCCAACACCAGCAACAGACCGTAACCAACTCGATGAAGTGAAATTGCTGCCAGCAAAACGACTAATGCCGAAGGGCAGGGAAGAATCCCGCCCGACACGCCCAGCGCCAACAAATTCTTCCAGGTGATCGGTGAACCATCAGCACCGGGAGGAAGATGCGAGTGCATTCGTCCGCCGTGTGAATGCGGCTGGTTCGGATCGATGCTCTCATGTTGATGATCGGCGTGATTGTGATCGTGGGTATGACCATCGTGAGTGTGTGCGCCGATCCGTAGCACTTTCCGAAGCCGCCGGACGAACAGGCTAAAGCCGATCGCGACGACGATGCTGCCGGAGATTAGACTGAGGTACGGAAACAACTTTTCAGGCACGACGTATTCGGAGGCCAGCAAAGTTATCACGCCTAAAGCGAAGACACCCGCAGTGTGCGTGACAGTGACCGTCAATCCCAGAAATGCTGCGTGACGCGCGGTGCCGCGCGAGCCGACGAGATAGGCGCCCACGACCGTCTTGCCGTGACCGGGCGAGAGCGCGTGCGCGGCCCCGAGCACGATTGCGAACAAGAGGCCAATCAGCACCACGCCAGGCGTGAGATTTGGAACCGCAATCAGCTCTGCGAGCCGATCGCGTGCGGGGGATTCTGCGATCCTCCCGTCACGAGATAGGAGCGCGTGTGCGCCTGCCGGCATTGCTCCGTTGGAAAACGAAAGTTGGGCGGTTCGCTCGTCAAGTGGCGCAGACAGGCGATCCTGGGGATAAGTTCTTAACTCATCGCTCAGGCCATTTCCGAAAGCCGAGCTGTTGAAAACCTTGACGCCCAGTGCGGGCGCTACGACGATTTCTCGCCAGCCGATCCGATCAGAGTAGTTATCGTCTTCAAACCTGAGTTCGCGGTTCGCACCTGAATTAGCGCTCGAGATGTGCCCGCTGAGATCAAACTCAATCCTCAACGTGTTCAGCCCGCCAGCGCCTGCGGGCAGGTTTACATTCTTTGAGATCACACTCAGCGGAACGCGCGTGCCGTCGACGATCAGAAACATTTGTCGAGCCAACTGATTCGCGGCGAGGTTGGCGTATTCTTCCAGCTCAGTGCCTGAGGCCTTGCCGTCGCCATCTTTGTCGATCTGCTGAAGCTCCTGAAAAGTTGGAATCTCAGCCATGTCGATGACGTTGTGAAGCTTGACGGCGCGATCGCTGACTTCAATCCTCGTGAAATGATTGATCGTGAAGTTTCCCAGCGGATGCGCGGAAGCGACTACCGGTGCGATTGCAAACGCCAACGTAACAAGCGCAACAAGCGCAACGCGTCGTAGGATGGAAGAGCAATGATTGATTTTCATGAGTGCTCCTGTTTGCCAGGTTCGCGGAGCTTTTGTCTAGCGACTTCGACTTGCAACACGTCAAAGGCAGAATCAGTCTTGATCGCGAGCTGCAAATACTTAATCGCTTGGGCGCGATCGCCCAGCGCGTCGTAAATCATTCCTGCGTGATAGAAGATGCGCGCATCCTGGGTTCCCAGGCGGCGCGCTTGATCAATCGCTTCGCGCGCTTCAACGAACCGGCCTTTCTTGTAGAGACACCAGGCCAGCGCATCGTAGGTGTAAACGTCTGCGCGTGTTTGTCGTTCGCGCTGCATGATCTCAAGCGCGTCATCGAGCTTCATGTCGTGATCTGTCCAGAACAGCGCCAACTGTCGCGAATACAAAGTCGCACTGCCGGGCACGGTCCGCTCGATGAACTCAACCAGTTCATGCTGCTGTTGCGCCTCGCCGGTCCGGCCAAGTTTCGTGTAGAGGTCGCCAAGGGCGATCGCGTATTCCGGAAGCGGCACGCGCTCTTGTGCCTGCCGGTAAAAGTCGACCGCCTTGGCGAAATCTCCGGCTTCGGTTCGCGCTCGCCCTTTGGCGGCGAGTGCCAGGTGATAGCCGGGAAAGACCTGCAGAGCGATATCGAATTCTCGCTCGGCATCGTCACGTTTCCCGGCGTTCATCAGCTCCATACCAAGATGAACGCGATACCAGCTGGCATTTTCAGGATTGTTCGGGTTCGACGCTTTGACCGCGACGCGCATCGCTTCGATCGCGCCCTGTAAATCCCCATGAAGCGCGCGCAGGTATGAAACGCGGGAATAAGCCGCGGCATCCGGCCGCAGGTTGATCATCTGCTGCGCGACTTTGACCGCCTCGGGATAGTCGCCAAGTTCAACCAGCGCGTCGGTCATCACGCCGTAGAGTTCAGCGCTCTCGGGACCTGTTGATTGAATTCGTCGCGCTTCGTCCAATGCTTCGCGAAACCGGTGGTAAGTAAGCATCAAGCTCGCGTGCATCGTCATGGTCTCGCGATCGTCCGGCGCTAACTCCAGCGCCTTGTTGAGCGCTGCTTCAGCGCGCGCATTGAATCCAAAGTCGCCGGTCTCTCGAGCTTTTTGCAGGTAGGCAGCCGCGAGCAAGTTGTAACCGTCCGCTGCCCCGGGCAGTTGCTTGATTCGTCGCTCAGCTATTTGGATTTGACGATCTGATTGTGAAGTGTGCGCATCGAGCGGCTGAGCGATCAAAGCTGACTCTGTGTTGTTCTTACGATTTGAAAGAGCTCGGACACCAGCAACTGTTGCGAGCGCTGCCAGGACAAGAACGGCGGTTGTTACCAAAACTTTTGAGCGCATGAGTTTTTTCCAGTCTCGTCAAATTGTTAAAAACAGGGCAGGGTGAGGACCGTTTCGATCTTCACCCTGACGCCCTGAAAGGCTACTGCCTGCCCGAGTGCGGTAGCCCAACGTAAGGAAAGTTGGGCAGGTACGGCACGTCGTTCTTGTCCACCCCATCACCCAATTCATTGTTCGGAGCTTTGTTGGTGTCCGGCGTAAACGGAGTTCCGCCCGCAACCGCGCGCAGAGCGATGTCGGTTACGTCATCGCCTACGCGACGGCCGTTGGGGAAACCGGCCACGTCGCCACCGAGAAGTCCGAGGTTGTTCTGCTTGTCGAAAGCCGTGGGCGCAATCGCCACGTTCAGTCGCAGCATTTCGTGCGGCTTGCCGTCTGACAAGAAGGTGTTGTAGTCCGGCGCTCCCGGCACTGCACCCGCGGGAATGCCCGTGGCGAAGATCGCCACGAGGTCCTTGCGTGGCGCAGCCGGAATGTCGATCTTGAACACCGCTTGCATCAGATGCGCAAGCTGCACGTCGAGCACGAATGGCGCGGCTACGGCATCATCTTTCGGAGACAGGCCGCTGAACGCATTCTTCAGTTTGAGCGGAATGACTACTTCGTTAACCAACGGATTGCCCAGACGCGACACCTGCTTCATTTCGCTGCCCATGCTGTCGCCTTGCGATCTGATCACCGAAGTGGTGCTACGGCTGGCCGTAGTCCACGCGCCGATCACTGCATTCGCAGCTTTCGAGTCGGTCGGCACTTTGCCGTCGCGCGTCAGGTCCTTGATCGGAACTTCCAGAGCGATGCTGTGGACATTTAGTCCGGCCAGGTAGTCGTAACCGCCCGTGCGCGTGATCGAACGCAGGTTCAACGTGTCAAAAATCGATCCCAGATCGATGAAGAACGGATCATCGCGGGGACCAACGAAAACCCGGCCGCCACCCGGCAGGGTATAAACAGCTTGCTTCGCCAGCGTTTCGTAGTTGGGTGTCGTGCGGCTGCCGATGTTCGCGGGCGGCGCAATTAACCCGTTGGCCAGTACCTTGCTCTTGCCGTTTTCCACGCGCGTGACGCTGTAGCTCTGCACGATGTTGTAATCAGGATCGCTGAGCGACTCGATACCGATGCCGCCTTTACCTGTCAGCACTTTGTTGGGCGCAGACATGTCCAGGACGATGTCGGGATTCACAGTCTTATTGGTAAAGCGAAATTGATAGACGATGTCTTCAACTCCGTCACCGGTGTTGTCGATCTTGATTTCGTACAGCGCGGTGTCATCAAGCTGATAGTAGTTAGGACCTGCCGGAGGAAGTTCACCCGGAATATAGTCCGCAATCATCGTCACGTATCCTTCGCGGCCCGGCTCGTAACTGCGGAACGCAAAGAAGTCGGTGCTATCAACGGTTGGGTCCATTGCGAGCAGCGGCGCCTCGCGGTGACTCGCCGCTTGCGAAGGACCAGGTACGCCAGTCACCAACAGGCCTGCTGCCACAAGGCAACAAAGAGTTGCGGCGCCTAACGTTCGGGAAAAGTTCTTACGCATAAATGAGTGTCCTTTCGATTTGGGGTTTTAGTCTGCTTACGCTTGACGCCATCACTGGTATTGCCTGCCAACGTTTGCCGCCGACCGCGCGCTACCTGGTGAACAATCACCAAACGTTTTCCGGAAACCAATTACGAAGCGTTCTGACAATTCGGATTTCGTGCGACGCAGTTTTGAGGCAAAGCTCGTTAAGCGCGTTTGTTTTTTGCGAATTGTCATGAGTTCCTGCCTTGGTCCGGATTCATTTGTTCTTAGAGCTAAGTCACACGTCCGCCTGACTGGACCTTCCAGTGCTGAAGGTTCAATTGTCTTAAATGAATTTCTCGGCTTTGGTCAGTCGAGTTCAGGCATCGTGTTTGTCTCTCTCTGGAAGCAAATACGAGACAGGAAGTGGGTTTGGATTTGGATTCGAAAAAATGTTTGGTCGTAGCGACGTATCTTCTTCTCGGTGGCTTCATTTTCCATGGTTTTGGCTGGGCAGATCTCCGCACCTACCGGAATACGAGTGGCTGCGGTGGTCATTCGATTCTGCTGTAGCGCGATCACGCCGGATTCATCACTAGTCCTGGCTCTAACACCAACATTTCATTGACTGGAACGTTGTGTTTTGTTTAGGCTGCGTCTCTCAAATCGAGGACTAATTCCTAAATGAAAACAAAATACGTTTGCTTGCTTGTCGCGGTGTTTGGAGTCGCTCTGCTTACGGCGATCGTTTCAATCAATTCCGTAAGCGCTAAAGTCGTGACGGCTGGGACTGTTAGTGAAGACCTGTTCGCCGGTCTGCGTTGGCGGAACATAGGCCCTTTTCACGGCGGGCGTATTTCCGCTGTCTCGGGCGCGATCGGTCAGCCGGGCACATATTATTTGGGCGCGCCACTCGGCGGAGCCTGGAAAACGACAAACGCAGGTGTTTCCTGGTTTCCAATCTTTGATCAGTTCACAAACGTTGATAGCGTCGGCGCCATTCAGGTAGCCCCATCCGATCCGAACATCGTGTATCTGGGCACCGGTGACTCGGTGCAGGGTTCAGCGGGCGACGGCATGTACAAATCGACCGACGCCGGCAAGACCTGGACGCATATTGGCCTCGAAGAAACGACGAAGATCAATAAGATGGTCATCGACCCGAAGGATCCGAATATCGTTATCGCATCAACACAGGGTGACGCGCAGCACAACGGCCGCGGCATCTATCGCACGACCGATGGTGGCAAGAACTGGGAGAACACTCTGCGGCCGGAAAACGCAAACGGCACGCGTGATGTTGAGTACGCGTTCGACATGCCGAACGTAATCTTTGCGACATCGCAGGGCGCGGGCGGCGGATTCGGAGGAGGCGGTGGCGCGCCACAAGGACCGAACGGCACTGCGCTCTACAAATCAACTGACGAAGGGAAGACGTGGACCAGGATCACTACGCTGCCGCAGTACAACGGCCGCATCAGTGTCGCGATCGCGATGCACACAAACGCACAGCGCGTTTATGTCATCGGCACGCCGCTTCAGGGACAGTCGGGTCTGTCGCGTTCTGACGATGGCGGCGCGACATGGCAGCACATGGCCGGTGATGAGACCCGCATCGCCAACGGCCAGGGCAACTACAGCTCAGGTGTTTGGGTCGATGCCGGGAATCCCGACATTCTTTACACCATCGCCACCACCATCTATCGATCGATCGATGGCGGCAAGACCTTCAGCGCGTTCAAGGGTGCTCCCGGCGGCGAAGACCCGCACGTTGCGTGGCTCGATCCGACCGACAACAAACGGATTTTCTTCGGCTTTGATCAGGGGCCGGCGATCACGCTGGACGGCGGTCAAACCTGGAGCGGCTATTATCAAATCCCGATCGCTCAGATCTACCACCTCTCCACCGACAACCAATATCCCTATTGGGTGATGGGTTCACAGCAGGACACCGGCGCGATCATGACGCGCAGCCGCAGCGATTGGGGACAGGTCACCGAATTCGATTGGCTCCCGCTTCCATCATCCGAGTTCGGAATTGTAGTTTCCGATCCGCTCAAGCCGACGACCGTTTATGGTGTTGGCTATGGCATCGGCCAAGGCAACGGCCTGATCAAGATCGATCTCGCTACAGGGCAATGGGGCAACGTCGCACCGAATTTCGGCACGGATAGAAACCTCTATGCTGAGTCTTTTGATTTCTGGAAGCGGTTTGACACTGCCTTTGAGCCTAAGGCGCTTTATGTTGGTTACAACTGCATTCTCGTAACGCGTGACGGTGCCCAGACGTGGAAAGCGTTCAGCCCTGATCTCACCACGCCGAAGGGTCAACCGATGGTACCGTGCGGTGTGGCACCCACTCCCACCCCGACGCCGTCTCCGGGAACAACAACGCCGAATCAGTTTGGGTTCCGCCCTTCGATCTCAGATTTCTCGATCTCGACCGTCAAGCAGGGCGTCG
>Ga0207675_100001761_pt1 | contig 21665 bp, 22 predicted proteins | sample KBSSwiS42_FD_184305 | JGI IMG/M metagenome (GOLD analysis project Ga0207675, IMG submission 184305) | Switchgrass rhizosphere microbial communities from Kellogg Biological Station, Michigan, USA - KBS Switchgrass S4-2 (SPAdes) (version 2) | ecosystem: Host-associated > Plants > Roots >...
CCGCGGACTCGAAGCCGAGGACCAGGAGCGAGGGCCGGCCGTCCGCAGCCGCGTCCGGCGAAAGCGCGCCCGCGTCCGGCGGAACCGCGCCCGTCATGGCCGCCTCGTCGCCGTCGAGCAGGCGGCAGTTCGACGGGTGGAGACCGGACTGCGACAGGGCACGCACGGCTCGCGCGCCTGACTCGAACGAATCGAACAGAACCCCGGCCGACTCCCTGAAGCGCGGCGCGTCCTGCACGCGCATCCAGGCTTCCGTGATCACGCCGAGGATCCCCTCGGAGCCGATGAGCATCCGGTCCGGGCTCGGCCCGGCCCCGGAGCCGGGCAGGCGGCGGCTCTCCCACGGCCCGCGAGGCGTGAGCGCCCGGATCGACTCCACGAAGTCATCGATGTGGGTGTGGAGCGAGGCGTAGTGGCCGCCGGCGCGGGTCGCGATCCAGCCGCCCAGCGTCGAGTACTCGAACGACTGCGGGAAGTGGCGGAGCGTCAGCCCGTGCTCGCGCAGCTGGTCCTCGAGGGCCGGGCCCATGGCGCCCGCCTGAATCAACGCGGCGCGCGATTCGCGGTCGACCTGGAGCACCCGATCCATCGACCCCATGTCGATGGTCACCGACGGCCGCTCGGCCGGCGGCTCCACACCGCCCACGACGCTCGTTCCGCCTCCGAAGGGAATCGCGGCCGCGCCGGCCTCCTCGCACCAGGCCAGCACGCGCTCGAGGTCGGCGTCGTCGGCGGGACGCACCACGACGTCGGTCGGGTTGTCGAAGCGGCCGCGGAAGGCGCGGACGACGTCCCGGTAGGACTTCCCGTACGAATGCGTCACGCGCGCGTAGCGGTCGGTGGCGCAGATGTGCGCAAGCGAGTCTGGCGGATCGAGCCTCGCGGGCGCGAGCTCGATGGAGTCGAGCGGGACGGGACGCTCGACCTCCGCGGGCGGGAGGCCGAGGTGAGCGCGAGCGCCGGCCGCGGCCGCCTCGACCTGCTCGTGCGGCGGCTGCTGGTCCTCGAAGCCCCAGCCCCAGTGCTTGCGCCGCCGCGTCATCGCCGCGAAGCTTCCCAGGCGCGAGGATCAGCGCGGATCAGGTGCTCGCCGGCAGCGGACCTCGATCGAGCGTGGTGAGGCGGTGGGCGCCGGCCACCAGCACGGGCACGGTCGAGATCGCCAGCATCGCGAGCAGCCACGTCGCCCCCGCGTCGGTGCCGGTGGCGACCGTGTGTGTCAGGCCGAGCAGGTAGACGGCGAACGTCCAGCGGTGCAGGCGCCGCCATGCCCTCGCTCCGATCCAGGAGCGCACGTAGAAGCTGAGCGTGATGATGGCCGCGAGCCAGCCGGCCACGACACCCGCGGCGACCCCGGCTCGCCGGGCCGGCAGCGCGAAGGGGATCGTGATCCCGGTTAGGCCCAGATGGAGAAACGGGTCCGGCAGCAGCAGGAGGCCGTGGAGCACGATCGCCATCAGGCCGCTCAGCGCCAGCGCCTCGTGAACGGTCTTCAGTCGCGCGGCCACGCCGGGCCCGCGAACGATCCTGCCCGACATCGCCAGCCCCAGAGCGACCGAGAGCGATACGAGGACCATCGCGACCACGCCCATGGAGCGGCTCGCCAGCCACCAGAGGTGCTGGCCCGGGTCGATGCTGTTCGTCACGCGGCCTCCTGCGCGTGCTCGCGCAGGGGGCCGGCCAGGACGATCCTGCCGTCGTCGAGGACGAGCGCCCCGCCCGCCGCCTCCAGCAGCTGAAGCCCGCCCTCCGGCCCCGAGAGCAGCGCGGTCTTCGCGAGCGTCTCGGCCTCGAGGCCGTTCGCTGCCAGCGCAGTCGCCTGGATCACACCCGTCCAGGCGGGCTGCCCGGTCGAGGGATCGAGAAGGTGGTGAGCGAAGCCCGCTTCCGTACGCCATATGCGCGTGCCGAGCCCGCTGGTGGCCACCGCGCCGGAGGCCAGCTCGAACTGGATCCCCCTGCCGCCCTCGAGCGGATGGGCGATCGCCACGGTCCTCGGCACGGCACCGGTCCCGCCGATGACGATGTCGCCGCCGGCGTCGACCGCGAACGTGTGCTGATCCTTCAGCGCCGCGGCCGCGCGGTCGGCGGCGAAGCCCTTGGCGGTCCCGCCGAGATCGACGCGCAGGCCCGGCGGCCTCCTCACCTCACGCCCCGTGACGGCGATCCACCTCCACGCCGGCTCGCGCGCCGCCGCTGCCTGATGCCGCGCCGGGGCGGCCTGGAGAGCGTCCCTCAGCGAGGCCGGCGCCACCCCGGCGCGCGACCCCGCGTAGCCCGCGTCCTTCATCGCGCCGAGCAGGGTGAGGTCCACGAGCCCGCCGCTCCGCTCGGCGGCGCCGATGGCGGCAGCGATCGCGCCGGCCACCAGCTTCGACGTCACGCGCGCGGGCGCCGGGTCCGCGTTGAGGCGGCTCAGCTCGCTGCCGGGGTCGAAGCGCGTGAGCTCGGCCTGGCAGCTTTGAAGCACGGCCTGGGCCACGGCGGCCGCCAGGTCAGGGCTCGGCGCGCCCTCCGAGGCCGGCCCGCCGACCAGCACTCGTACCGAGGTTCCGAACAGGTCGAGCCGGCGCTCGAGCTCCCGAGTCTCGCGGCGCTGGTTGCGTATCACGACGCCCTCGTGGTCACGGAGGCCGGCGGCGAGGCCGACTGGCCGAAGTCGCTCTGCGAACCGCTGGTTGCCTGGGGTTGCGCGTTCGCGCTCCCCGCGCCCAGCGCGGGGTCGTGCCCGCCCGCCATCTGGATGGCCAGGCCACCCGCAATGGCGGCGGATGCGGCGAGTGAGGCCACGACCAGCCTCAGGGTCAGCGTCTTGGTCGAGAGCCTCTTGGTCATGCGAAGAGAGTCGCGACCGCACGTGAAGAAAGACTTAGCCGCGTGTTAGCCGCGCGTAAGAATCGCGCGGGGCGTCACGGCTCGATTCGGAACCGCTCCGCGCGGGCGGAGCCGCGGTGGGCGTCGATCTCCACGAGGTCCGCGGCCTCGGGCTCGAAGCGGCCATCGCGCGTGTATGTGAGCACCGCCAGGCCGAACGGCTGCGTCTTCTCCAGGTTGCCGGTCCCGCCGCCTCCCACCGTACCGCCGTTCAGCTCGACGAAGTTCGGCGACGACCGGAAGTTCGCCACGTGGGTGTGGCCGGTGAGCAGCACGAGCGGGCGCGCCGGCGAGCTCCGGCGCAGCTCGGCGGCCGCGTCCTCCGCGAGCTGCGGCTCGTGCACGAGCACAATGTCCACCCGTCCCAGGAGCGGGGTCAGCCAGTCGCGGAAATCCTGACGCTGGGCCGCGTCCGGCCTCGGCTCCTCCCGCTGGCGGAAGTGGTCGCGGGACCTTCGCTCGAACGGGTCCGCGTAGCCCGCCACGCGTAGGCCCCGGACGTTCACGACGACCGGCCCATGGGTGCCGTCCGGGCGCAGTCGCCCGCGCTGCGTGAGCACGATCCCGCCGGCGAGCGCCATGCGGCGCACGAGCGCGTCGGAGTCGTGGTTGCCCGAGACGAAGACGAACGGATGCCCGAGCCCCACGATCCGGCGCACCAGCGAGAACTCGAACGGCGAGCCGCTGGAGGTGAGGTCGCCCACGAACATGAGCGGACGGCCACGCACCGCGCGGTCGAGGGCGGGGAGCGCGAGCAGGTTGTTGTGGAGGTCCGAGGCCACCACCACGCTGCGCAGACCCTGCGTCCGCCGCCGCGCCGACTCGGAGATGAGCTGCGCCAGGCCGACCAGCTGCTGGTTCAGCTCCTCGGAGATCACCTTCGCCGAGCCCTGCGCCTGCTCGATCGTCCGCAGCGCGACCGGGATGTCGGGACCGTTGGCGTAGTACTCCGGGTCGGCGATCTCGCCACGGGGCGGCAGAAGCAGCGCCAGCGCGACGCAGCCGGCCACGGCCACTCCGCCGGCCGTGGCGAACAGCCACCTCAGCCGCGGGGCGCCGCGGCCCCGCACGGCCAGCGCCACGACAAGGCCGGCGGCCAGCCCGCAGAGGAAGACGATCAGGACGAGCTCGCGCAGGTAGGAGGCCACGCCGTCCCGTGCCTCGTGCCGCACCGCCTCCACGTCCGGCAGCTCGCCCTCGGCCACGCGCTGCGCGGCCTCCCGGTTCACCGTGCGCACGTCGATCGAGAGACGCGCCGGGAGCCGCACCGCGGAGAAGCGCGCGCCCCAGTCCACGAGCGGGACGTAGATGTCCAGCGCGCCCGTGTGGAAGGGCTGGACGGACACCTCGATGCGGCCCACGCTGAGGTCGCGCTCCGCGCTGTAGGTCGCGAGCGCCAGTAGCCCCCCGCCGAGTACGGCGATCACGACGAGGGCCACCGCGGCAGCGCTGCGGACGGTCCTCACCAGGCACAAACTAGCGGTGGGCGCCTCGTCTACAGTTGAGTTCCCGGATGGCCACTCGCGCCACGAGCGTTCAGATAACGATGCCCCAGATGGGTGAGTCAGTCACCGAGGGCATCGTCCTCGGGTGGCTGAAGCAGGTTGGCGATCGTGTGGAGGCCGACGAGCCACTCGTCGAGGTCTCGACGGACAAGGTCGACGCCGAGATTCCCGCCCCAACAGCCGGAAGGCTTGTGAGGATCCTCGTCGAAGCCGATGAGACGGTTCAGGTGGGATCGGTGCTCGGCGAAATAGACCCAGACGACGGCGAGAGCGCCGCAGCGGCGGCGCCCGCGGCGCTGGACGACTCCGCCGCCGGCGAGCTGGTTGACGTGGCCTTCCCGGAAATGGGCGATTCGGTCGCCGAGGGCACGATTCTCGAGTGGCGCGTGAAGGTTGGCGACTCCGTTGGAGTGGATGACCCGCTCGTGGAGATCTCGACCGACAAGGTCGACGCCGAGGTGCCGTCTCCCGTCGCGGGGACGATCGCCGAGCTTCTCGTGGAGGCGGACCAGACCGTGCCCGTGGGGTCGGTGCTCTGCCGTATCGCGGCGGGCGCGACCGCCTCGAATGGTCCCGTACAGCCCAAGGCAGAAACCACCGAGGTGACGCCCGCGGCTGAGCTCCCCACGAATGGCGGAAACGCCACCCCAGTGGCCGCCCGTATCGCCAGCGCACACGGAGTCGACGTGGATGCGCTCAGCGGGTCTGGACCGCGTGGGAGGGTCACCAAGGACGACGTACTCGCCGCCATAGAGGGAAATGGGGCGCAGCCTGCCGACGTGCAGGCGATCCGCGGCCCCGCCGCGACGCTCGTGAAGTTCATGAACGACAGCCGCTCGATCCCGACGGCCACAAGCTTCCGGACGCTGCCGGTCGACGCGCTCGACGCTCGCCGCAAGGCGCTCAAGGACGCCGGGAAGAAGCTCTCGTTCACCCACCTCATCGCCTGGGCGATCGTCCAGGCCGCGCGCGACATGCCGGTCATGGGGCACGCCTACGCCGAGCAGGACGGCAAGCCGCAGCGCGTGACGCCGGCGCCGGTGAGCCTCGGCCTGGCGGTCGACGTGGAGCGCAAGGACGGCACCCGCTCGCTGGTCGTGCCGGTCCTGAAGGACGCCGGCGAGCTGAGCTTCACCGACTTCGTGGCGCGCTACGACGAGCTGGTCGTGGGCGCGCGCGACAACACGCTCCAGCCCGACGCCTACCAGGGCGCCAACATCACGCTCACCAACCCCGGCGGCATCGGCACCGTGGCCAGCGTGCCGCGCCTCATGCCGGGTCAGGGCACGATCGTCGCCACGGGCGCGATCGGCTACCCGCCGGGCCTGACGGCCGCCGATCCGGCCAGGCTACGGGAGCTCGGGGTCCAGAAGGTGATGACGATGACCTCGACCTACGACCATCGCGTGATCCAGGGCGCCGAGTCGGGCGCGTTCCTGCGCCGCATCGACCAGCTGCTTCAGGGCGAGGACGGCTTCTACGACGCGGTATTCGGGGCGATGGGCGTGGAGGCGCCCGCCGAGGCCCTGTCGGTCACCGCCGCCGAGCCCGTGCCGGCGGCAGCCGTGCCGGCGGCCGCACCGGCGGTGGACGCCTCGCTGCTCCAGGCGGTGCAGGCCGCCACCTCGCTGGTCAAGGCCCATCGGATGCACGGCCACCTGGCCGCTCGGCTCGACCCGCTCGGGTCGGACCCGGTGGGCGACCCCGCGCTCGAGCCGGCCACGGTCGGGCTGAACGACGAGCTGATGCGCCGCATCCCCGCCTCGGTGCTGCGCGTGGCGGTCCCGGGCGACACCTTCGCTGACGCGCTCCCCAACCTCCGTCGGACCTACACCGGGACGATCGCCTACGAGATCGAGCACATCTCCGACCACGAGCAGCGCGTGTGGCTCCGTCAGGCGATCGAGTCCGGCACGTATCGCCAGACTCCGAAGGCCGAGGAGCGCACGCGGCTGCTCGAGCGGCTGTCGGAGGTCGAGGCGCTCGAGAACTACCTGCACAAGGCCTTTCTCGGGAAGAAGCAGTTCTCGATCGAAGGCCTCGACGCGCTCGTCCCGATGCTCGACGAGACGATCGAGCTCGCGGCGGCGGCCGGAGCGCGCGAGGTCGTCCTGGGGATGGCTCACCGCGGTCGCCTGAACGTGCTCGCACATACCGTCGGCCGCCCGTACGGGGCCATCCTGGCCGAGTTCGAGGGCGAGCAGACCACCGCGGTGGAGACCGCCGCGCCCGAGGGCGGCACCGGCGACGTGAAGTACCACTACGGCGCGAGCGGCACCTATGCGACGGACGCGGGGCGCAGCGTCACCGTCACGCTGTCGCCGAACCCGAGCCACCTCGAGTACGTGAACCCCGTCATCGAGGGCCGCGCGCGCGCGGACCAGACGACCCGCAAGGCGCGCGAGATCGCACACGATCCCGCCGCCGTCGTGCCGGTGCTGATCCACGGCGACGCCGCCTTCCCCGGACAGGGGATCGTGTCGGAGACGCTGAACCTCCAGGCGCTGCCCGGCTACTCCACCGGCGGCACGATCCACCTGATCGCGAACAACCAGCTCGGCTTCACGACCGACCCGTTCGAAGCGCGCTCGACGCGCTACGCGTCGGACCCCGCCAAGGGCTTCGACATGCCGATCATCCACGTCAACTCCGACGACGTGGAGGCGTGCGTGGCGGCGGTGCGGCTCGCGCAGGCCTACCGCGAGACCTTCGGGCGCGACGCGCTGATCGACGTGATCGGCTACCGCCGCTTCGGCCACAACGAGACCGACGAGCCCGCCTACACGCAGCCGCAGATGTACACGGCCATCAAGAACCACGCGCCCGTCCGGAAGCTCTACGCCGACCGCCTGATCGCCGACGGGGTCGTCACGCAGGAGGAGGCCGATCGCATGGCGAGCGACGCCTACGAGCGCGTGGCGCAGGCTCACGCGGAGCTGAAGGAGTCGATCGGCGCTCCGCCCGACACGGGCGCGCACGAGCTCGACCGCACCATGAGCCGCGAGCCGCGCACCACCGTCCCGGCGGACACGCTCATGTCGCTGGGCGAGCAGCTCCTCCAACTACCCGAGAGCTTCAACCTCCACCGCAAGCTGCAGCCGCTGCTCCAGCGCCGCCGCGAGGCACTCGAAGCGGGCGGCCCGATCGACTGGGCGCACGCGGAGTCGCTCGCGTTCGGCTCGCTGCTGGCGCTCGGGGTGCCGGTGCGGCTGACCGGGCAGGACACCGAGCGAGGCACCTTCAGCCAGCGCCACGCCGTGCTCCACGACTCGAAGACGGGCGAGCGGTTCAGCCCGCTTCAGCACCTGCCGGACGCGAACGCGCCCTTCGAGCTGCACAACAGCCCGCTGTCCGAGCAGGCCTGCATGGGGTTCGAGTACGGCTACAGCGTCCAGGCGCCCGACGCGCTGGTCCTCTGGGAGGCGCAGTTCGGCGACTTCGTGAACAGCGCGCAGGTGATCATCGACCAGTTCCTCGTGTCGGGCCTCGCGAAGTGGGGCCAGACCTCGCGGCTCACGCTGCTTCTGCCGCACGGCTACGAGGGGTCCGGCCCGGAGCACTCGAGTGGACGCGTCGAGCGCTTCCTCCAGGCGGCGGCCGAGGGCAATATCCGCGTGGCGAACTGCACGACGCCCGCCCAGTACTTCCACCTGCTGCGCAGGCAGGCGCTCGTCTCGAAGCCGCGGCCGCTGATCGTGATGACGCCGAAGAGCCTTCTGCGGCTGCCCGAGGCGGCGTCGCGGCTCGAGGAGCTCTCGGACGGCCACTTCGAGCGCGTGATCGACGACCCGCGCTTCGCGGACGGCGGCCGCGAGGCCGTGACCAAGCTCGTTCTCTGCTCGGGCAAGATCTACTACGACATCGCGGGCCACGAGGAGCGCGAGAACGCCGGCCACATCGCGATCGCGCGCGTCGAGCTGCTCTACCCCTTCCCCGAGGAGGACCTGGTCGAGCTGATTGCCGGCTACCCCAACCTCGAGCGCGTGGTGTGGGTGCAGGAGGAGCCGCGCAACATGGGCCCGCGCGCGTTCATGCGGCGCCGCATGGCGAAGATCCTCCCCGAGCGGATGTCCTACGACTACGTCGGCCGCCAGCTGCGCGCCGCGACCGGGGAGGGCTACTCCGCCGCGCACAAGCGCGAGCAGGCGCGCATCGTGCGGGTTGCGCTGGACCTCGAGGACGACCGCCTCGAGCCGGACAGCTCAGCTCAACGCCCGGTGATGTAGCGGCGCGCTGAGCGCGCGCGCCGTGGCGAGCACGGCGATCACGAGCGTGACGATCGCGCTCGCCACGCACCACTGGCAGATCGCGTCGATGCGGACCACCTCCGCCCAGGTGAGGTAGCCGCTGAACGCGACCGCAAGATAGGCGAGCAGAGCGGTCACCTCGACGCGCGTCCACAGCGAGGCCAGAATCGCCGCGTATCCCACGACTCCGATCACCGCGACCGGGATGCCGACGAGCTCGGCGTAGCTCGAGTTCTGAACCCGTTCGCAGTCGCTGATGCCGCTGCAGACCGGCTCGATCCCCGCGTAGTGGACCCAGGTGAGGTAGGCGCTGATGGCCAGGCCGATCACCGCGAGCGCGGCGATCGCCTTCGTCATCCGCCGAGCTCCTTCTGGATCGCGGGGATGAAGGCGCCCGGCGTCAGCTCCGACGGCTCCAGGCGCTGGAACGGGCCTCCGGTCGGGCCGATCAGGAAGGACGGAGTCGAGGTGATGCCGAGCGTCTTAGCGATCTGCTCGGACTGGCGCACCTGCTGGTCCGCGGCGCCGCCTGCGCTGGTCTGCTTCAACCCTGAGTCCGCGGCGAGCTGGTCGATGAACTGCTGGGTCGCGTAGCCCGAGTTCTCGGTCCCCTGCCGCTGATAGGCGAGGCTCACGAACTGCCACATGCGGTTCTGCTCCGATGCGGCGGCGGCGGCGCGCGCGAGGCGATCCGAGTCGGGGCCGATGAAGCGCAGCAGGTGCAGCTCGACCCTGAGCTTGCCGGTGCGGATGTAGCGGTTCAGGAGCGTCGGGAAGACGTCGCGGTGGTACTGCGCGCAGAACGGGCACTGGGGGTCGGCGAACTCGACCATCGTCACGGGCGCCTTGGGCGAGCCGAGCGCGATGCCCGACTGCGGGATGCCCGTGAGGGCCGACTCGGTTGCCGCCGGCGAGGCGCTCTTGTGCGCGCTGCTGCCACCGGATCCGGCCACAAGAACCGCGGCGATCACGACAATCACGGCAAGCCCGGCCAGGAGGCCCAGTCGGAGGGTCATGGTGCTGCGTGTCACCGTCCTCATGCTGGCAGCATCGGCAAAAGGGAACCTGAAGCTTTAATGAATGCGATCTGCCGCCCGGATCAGCGCTTGTCGCGCTGAGCGTCGGACAGGGCGTCCGCGATGCGCTCCGATCCGAGCCTGCGCTGGACCCGGGCCGCCGTGACCGGCGCCAGCTCGGCCAGGCGGGTGCCGATGCGCAGGCTCAGCGGCGCCACGTCGAGCTCGGAGCGCTCGTGCTCGACTCCGCGAACCACCGCGGCTGCGACCTGCTCCGGGGTCCGCGTGCCCACCCAGCGCGGCAGCTTCACGCCGCTCTCTGCGAAGAAGCCGGCGTCGCTCACGAAGCCGGGGAAGATCACCGTGACGCCGATGCCCCTCTGCTCGACGTCCTCGCGCAGGCCGGCCGCGAAGCCGCGCAGCCCGAACTTCGTTGCCGAGTAGATCCCCGATCGAGGGGACGCGACCTTCCCCGACAGCGACGACACGAGGACTATGTGGCCGCGGCCTCGCTCGAGCATGCCGGGAAGCAGCGCGCGGGTGAGCTGTATGGGCGCGCGCAGGTTCACGTCGAGCGCCCTGTCGATCGCGTCGGGTGTGAAGTCCTCGACCCGGCCGCTCGCCGGCAGCGCCGCGTTCGCCAAAAGCACGTCGACCATGCCCGCCGCCTCGGCGAGCCGACCGGGCCCGTCGCGCTCTGCGAGATCGAGCGGGACGAGCTCGACGTGCTCCCCGCCGAGGCTCGTCTTCAGCTCGGCGAGCTGCTCCTCGCGGCGGCCGGTCAGCACGAGCTGCGCGCCGCGGGCATCGAGCGCGCGGGCGATCGCCGCGCCGATGCCTCCGGTCGCCCCGGTCACGAGCGCCCTGGCTCCCCCGAGCTGCACGAGCGGGAAGCTACCCGAAGGGCATGCGTATCCTCGAAGAATGCTGCGAGCACCGATCCACCTCGGCCTGCAGATCCCCAACTTCAACTTCCCCGATGTGAGTGACGAGCAGCTCTTCGAGCGGCTCTCCGACATCGCCGCCACGGCCGAGAGCTCCGGCTTCGACACGGTCCTCGTCATGGACCACCTGCATCAGATCCGGGGCGTCGGACCGCCCGAGAACCTGATGCTCGAGGGGAACACCATCCTGTCGGCGATCGCCGCCCGGACGAGGCAAGTGAACCTCAGCCTGCTCGTCGGCGCGACGACCTATAGGAACCCCGCGCTGCACGCCAAGGTCACGACCACCCTCGACGTCATCTCCGGCGGCCGCGCCGTCCACGGGATCGGCGCCGGCTGGAACGTCGAGGAGGCCACGGCGTACGGCTACGACTTCCCGTCGCTCGGCGAGCGCTTCGAGCGGCTCGAGGACCACCTCAACATCGCGCGGGCCATGTTCACCCAGTCGCCCGCGAGCTATCAGGGCAAGCACCACTCCATCGACGGCGCCTTCAACAACCCGCAGCCGATCCGGGGCGACATCCCGATCATGATCGGCGGCAGCGGCGAGAGGAAGACGCTGCGCATGGTGGCCCAGTACGCCGACGCGTCCAACTTCTTCGGCGACGCCGACCGCATCCGCCACCTGTGCGGAGTGCTCGAGGGCCATTGCGAGCGGCTCGGCCGCGACATATCCGAGATCACGAAGACGCGGCTCGGCACCATCGTCGTGGCGCCCACGCACGAGGAGGCGGAGCGGAAGGCCGAGAGCACGCCGCTCGCCGCGCACATACCGGCGGACCGGCGCGCCACCTGGGTGGTGGGCGACCCCGACACCGTCGCCGAGAAGTGCAGCGAGCTGCTCGACGCCGGCCTCGACGGGCTCATCTTCAACACCCCCTACGTCCACGAGCTCGAGACCGTCGAGCTGATTGGGACGACGCTCGGGCCGCTATGCTCGGACGTCCCAAGCGGGCGTAGCTCAGTTGGTTAGAGCGCCGGCCTGTCACGCCGGAGGTCGCCGGTTCGAGTCCGGTCGCTCGCGCTGAGACGGGCTGCAAACCTGCGCCTGGCTGTGTCATCGGGCGCGGGATGTGCGGAGCACTATCCCGCCCCCTCTTCCTTGCCAGGCTTGGTTTTCGCACTCAGCGCGAGCGACTTCGTCGCTCGCGCTCGACGCTAGCCCATTCGAGGCACGTCACGGGCGTGATCTTGTGGACGTTGCTGCACCGGAGTAGGCTCGTTGAGCTAGAGGAGGCTCGCAGGTGGCCCAAGAGCGGAAGTCGAAGACTCTCGGCCGGACGAGCAGGATTTCCAACCGCGAGCTGTGCCGGCAATGGGTTGAGGCCTACCGTCCCGACCGGCTCGACGATCTGCTGGCGCTGCTCCACCCCGACATCGAGTGGATCACCACGGAGACGTGGGTCGAGCGCGAGGTCTGGCATGGCCGCGCCGGGGTACGTGCCGGGCTACGGCGCTTCTTCTCCGAGTGGGAGGAATTCTCCAACGATGAGATCGAAGCGTTCAGCGACGGCGGCGACAAGTTCGCGGTCGTCACTCGAATGCGCGGCCGCTCGCGAGGCACCCACATCCCCACCGAGATGCGGACCTCCGGGGTGGCGGAGGTCCGCGACGGACTGATCGTCCGCGTCGTCGGCCACAGCGATCCAGCGGACGCGCTAGCGGCGGTAGCCATGCCTGAGAACGTGGAGCTGGTGCGGCGTGGATATGACGCGCTCGCGCGCGGCGACTTCGATGCTCTCTTCCGAGTTCTACACCCCGAGGTCGAAATGCGCGACGCAGGGAACTTCCCGGAAGCAGGCGTGTACACCGGCCATCAGGGGGTGTTGGACTTCCTCGCCCAACAGGCTCCGGTATGGGACGACTTTCGCATCCTCCCGGAGCGATTCATCCCCGTTGGCGATGACGGGGTCCTCGTTCTGCACAAGCAGGTTGGCCGCTCGAAGATCACCGGCCTGCAACTCGAAGCGCCTTACGCGCACATCTGGACGATTCGAGACGGTCTGGTGATTCAAGGCAGAACGTATGACTCATGGGAGGCCGGCCTCGAAGCCGTGGGGCTGCGGGAGTAGACCGGCGCACGCCGCGTGCCGCGTGGGGCGTGTGCCATGCCTAGAACTCAAGGGCCTGGCCGCAGTCGTCGCACGCTGCCACGGGCCGGTAACGCTCGCGAGACCGGCGCCCGAAGCGAGCGTTCAGATAGGGGCGATACGCCAGGCCGGCTCGTCGGCAGGCTCGGCACGCCAGCATGACGCAGATGCCCTCGTCCTGGGCGGCCACCTCGCCCGACGGAGAGCGAGGCTCGAAGCCCTCGGCGCGCAGGCGCCGGTCGAGGTCTGCAAACGTCTCCAACACAGCCACTCCTCTCGCGGTGTTCAGCTCTCGGCGTTCCATCGGAACGTGTGTGCCGACGCTGAAGGTTCCGAGCGTCGGTGAACACCCAAACTGCGCGAAAAGGCGGCTGCTGAGCCTGTGACGTCCCGCTGAGAATCGCTCATCGCGCAGAGCGGCTGGTGGAGCGCGCCGCGGTCAGGATCAACTCGGCGGCCTCCTCCGGCGCGACGTGGTCGGTGTTGAGCACGATGTCGTAGTGCGTTGGAAGCTCCGTAGAGATGCCGTAGAAGCGCTTGAGATAGTCGGCGCGGTTGGCGTCGCCACGAGCGACCAGCTTCTCGGCTTCCGCTTCGCCGATCCCCTGCGCCTCGGCGAGTCGCCGGGCCCTGGTCTCAGCTGAGGCGGTGATGAGGACGCGCAGCACGTCGGCGCGGGTGGCCAGCGCGAGTGAGGCCGCGTGCGCGACGATCACGGCGTCGCCGGCCTCAGCGCTCTCCCAGAGGACGTTCCGAATCAAGCCGCGCAGCGCGTCACGGCGCGCGGCGGGATAGTCAGCGACCGCAAAGCCGGACAGACCGGCGGTCGCTGCCGGAGCGACGTCGCCCAGGCCCCCGAGCACGCGGGCCACCAAGGACTTACGTCGCTCGACGTCCGCGACAACCCCGGGGTCCACACCCGCTTCCCACGCCACTCGGGCGACGACTTGCTCATTGATGAGCCGAAAGCCGAGCTCGTGCGCGACGATGGCCCCAAGCGCCTCGCCGGCCGAGCCGTCCGTAGGCGAGATGGCGACGACTCGGTAGCCCACGGCGCGAAGCTACTGGCGTTGTTCCGCTTCAGTCAAGCCCCGCGGACCGGGCCCCTCTGTCGCGACATTCGGAGTAGCTTGGTAGCGCATGGGAAAGTCTCCCTCTCAGCTCATAGACGCCCGGATCGAGGAGCTCGGCGATTGGCGGGGCGAGCTGCTCGCTCGGCTCCGGGGCCTCGTCAAGGAGGCCGATCCCGAGGTGGTCGAGGAGTGGAAGTGGAGAGGGGTTCCGACGTGGTACCACGACGGAATGCTGTGCACCGGCGAGACGTACAAGAGCGTCGTGAAGATGACGTTCGCCAAGGGCGCCTCGCTGGAGGACCCGTCGGGGCTCTTCAACTCCAGCCTCGAGGGCAACACCAGGCGCGCCATCGATTTCCATGAGGGCGAGGAGATCGACGAGGAGGCGTTGAAGGCGCTCATTCGGGCCGCCGTGGCGCTGAACGCGGCCTGAGCCAGGGGATGACAGCCCGCGCGGCCGGCTAGCTGAACACGGTCTCTAGCGGGACGCCGATGAGCTTGAGACGCCTGGTCAGCCCGCCGAGGGCGAACTCGCGGATCTCTTCCTGCGTGACGCCGAGCAGCTCGCCAGAGCCGTTCGCGTCGCCGGGCGGCTTGAGTGACTCGGCGACCGCGGGTAGCAGCTCTCGGAGCGTCTCGCGAACCGCGTCGGCCGTTTCGGGGCGCTTGCGGACGGTCTCGCGCAGGAACCAGACGCCGTAGCCGATGTGCCGCGTCTCGTCGTGGTGGATTTTCGAGTAGCCCTCGACGAAGCCGGGAAGCAGGCCTTCGGCGTTCAGATAGTCAGTGACGAACTTGAAGGTGGTCAGGCCGAGCGTGCTCTCGAGCACCAGGTGGTAGAGCGTCACGAAGCGCACCTTTACCGCCAGGTCGCCCGGATTCGCCACGAGCTCGTCGTGCAGTTCCACGAGCGCGCCGTCGAACAGCTCACGGAACGAGTCCGACACCTGTTCGCGGGCGAGCTCCACGTGCGCGGCGATCGTCCGCGGCTCGGCGATCACCTCGTCGCGGAAGCGCGCGTAGAACTGCATGTGGCGCGCCTCGTCGACCTGCTGGGTCGCGAGGAAGGTCGTCTCCTCCTCCGGCGCGTGGGCTGCGACGAGGCCGGCGAACTTGGTCGTGATGCGCTCCTCGGCGACCATCAGCGAGGACAGCGCGAAGTAGATGATCTCGCGGAGGGTCGGCTCCAGCTTCGGCCACTGCCCCCTATCGGTCGAGAGGTCGACCGCGAAGGGGCTCCACTGGGACTCCTCCCAGCGGCGGTAGAGCGTCTGCGGGTCGTTCAGCTGGATGTCACTCATGCGCGCGTCACCCGCGCGCGAGTCAGCGCGAGCACGAGCAGCGCCGCCGCGGCCGGGACGAGCCAAACGTACCCGTAGCCCGTGCCCTCCGCGACGATCCCACCGGTCAGTGGGCCGAGCAGGTAGCCGATGATGCCGATCTGAGACCAGACGACCATCGCGGTCACGATCCGCTCGACAGGCACCGCCTCGACGAGCAGGCCGAGCGAGCCGGTGTTCCCCAGCCCGATGCCAAGTGCCGCGAGTAGGAGCGCGAGCACCCAGAGGGGCACCTCCGTGGCGATGCCGGCGAGCGCGATACCGGCGACGCTGAGCACGACAGCTGCGATCAGCAGCGGCCGCGGCGGCCGGCCGCCGGAAGCGGTCGCGCTGATCGCAACGACAAGTGAGGCCCCGACGTAGAGGGCGCCGATCTGCGCTTGGGTGACGCGCTCGGCGAGGTGCAGTGGCAGCACTCCCTCGAGCACGCCCAGCGCCAGCGACGCGAACAGGATGGCCGCGGATGCGATCCAGAAGGCCCGCGTGCGGAGCACCGCCCTGTCGCCGGTGAAGTGCCGGTGGGCCGCGGGCTTCACGAACAGGACGAGCGGCATCGCAAGAAGCACCATCGCGAGGTAGGCCAAGAAGGGCGCGTGGATGCCCCCGAACGCGCCGAGCGCCGGGCCGATCAGGCCGCCGGCGGAGTAGGCCGCGAAGACGCGGCTCATGCAGACGTACTCCTGCCCTGGCCAGCGTTCGAGCGTGTCGAATGTGACCCCGATCCAGATGCCGCCTGAGCCGAGCCCCATGAGCGTCCGCGCGGCGAAGTAGACACCGAGCGAGTCGCCCGCGACGAAGCCGAGCGCCCCTATGGCGACAACGCCCAGAGACGCGATCAGCAGCCACCTGGGACCGAAGCGGCGCACAGCCCAGCCGGCCACCGCGAACCCCGCGACCATGCCCGCCGGGAACGACGCCACCAGCAGGCCGATTGTCGCCGGTCCGGCGCCGGTCGAGTCGGCGATCGCCGGGGCAACGGGGACGATCACGCTGTACCCGGTCGCGTCGAGCGCGCCGAGTCCGAGTAGGAGCGGGTAGGCGGCCGCTGTGCGCGCTGCGGGCATCGTCAGCTCAGACTCGGGGCTTGCGCGCCCGTACGATCGCCGACGTGGCGTGCTCATGCACGCGGTGGGTCTCGTTGATCTCGATATCCGTGAGCCCCGCGGCGGCGAGGGCGTCCTCGAACTCGGCGCGTGTGAGCGCGCCGGCGACGCAGCCGGTCCACTGCTGCATGTCGGCGCGGGTCGCCTCGTCCATGTCGGGATCGGCGATCACGTCGGACACTGCGAAGCGGCCGCCAGGGCGCAGGACGCGCGCTGTCTCCGCGAGCACCTTGCGCTTGTCGGCGGCGAGGTTGATGACGCAGTTGGAGATGACGACGTCGACAGAGCCGTCATCGAGCGGGATCTCCTCGATGTAGCCCTTGACGAACTCGGCGTTCTCAACGCCTGCCTCGGTCGCGTTCGCGCGAGCGAGCTCGAGCATCTCGTCGGTCATGTCGAGGCCGATCGCCTTGCCGGTCGGCCCCACACGCTTGGCGGAGATGAGCACGTCGGCCCCAGCTCCGGAGCCGAGGTCGAGTACCGTCTCCCCCTCGTGTAGGTCGGCGACAGCCGTGGGCACGCCGCAGCCGAGGGACGCCTCCACGGCGGCCTGGGGAGCGCCCTCCGCCTCATCGGCATAGAGCGTGTGCCCGAACACCTCGTTGCCTTCCTTGTCGAAATTGGACATGTCCGGGTCGGTGAAGGCGGCGTCCGACACACAGCCCGCCTCGCCCCCGCAACAACCATTCGAGGTCGCATCCTTCACCGCTGAAGCGGCAGCGGCATAGCGCTCGCGCACGCGCTCGCGAATCTCGGTGTCACTCGCGTTCGTCATCCACTCCTCCTCGGCACTTGATAGATGAATATCGATACAGACCCGGCCGGGCACTGTACCGATTAGATAGATAGTTGTCTAGCTAGCCGCTAGACTGCCTCCCGTGACACTGCCGATGCAACTGGAGCCCAAGCAGAAGCGAGCGGCGGGCGAACGCTGCTGCGAGCCGGTCGTCTACCCGGATGTGGAGCGCCAGCAGGCCGAGCGGATGGCGGTCATCGCGAAGGCGATCGCCGATCCGGTGCGCCTGCAGCTCGTAGACGTGCTCCGCAAGCACGCGGGCAAGGTCTGCGTCTGCGAGCTCGTGCCGCTCTTCGACCTCTCCCAGCCGACCGTCTCGCACCACCTCAAGGTCTTGCGCGATGCCGGCATCGTGGACTCCGAGCGCCAGGGCCTGTGGGCGTATTACTACGTCGTGCCGGACGCGCTCGACGAGCTCTCCACCTGGCTGAGCTAGCCCGCGGGCGCTTATCGACGTACTTCTATTTGCATTTGTCGATGTAATCGGCTTCAGTGTGCGCCAGTGGCGAATGCAGCGGCAGCCCTGGCAGGCGTCGCGCCTGATCGGAGCGCTCGCGCGGATGCATCGGGTGATGCCAGACATGCTCGTAGAGACGCTCGCGCCCGGCCACGACGCGCGAGTCTTCGATCCCGAAGGTCCTGAGATACGCGTGAAGTACGTCGTCTTCGTCTGCACTCACAACCCCGGGCTGCGCTCCGACGGCGAGATCCGCGCGTGCGCGGACGCCATCCTGTCGGAATACGACGAGGTGCCGGTGCGCTCGTTCGTGCCATAACGCCCCGATGACAACGTCGACAGCGACAGAGACCCCGGCTGCGCGCTCGAATGGCCGCGTCGAGCAGCCGCGACCCGGTCTCGGGCGGCGCACAGCCGCCGAAGGTCTCGCCGCGTTCGCACTGGTCTTCGCAGGCTGCGGCGCGATCGTCGCGAACGTCCAATACCAAGGGGCCCTGGGGGCGGTCGGCGTGAGCCTTGTCTTCGGGCTGATCATCATGGTGATGATCTACGCGACCGGCCACCTCTCGGGCGCGCACATCAACCCGGCCGTCACCGTCGCCTTCACGCTCAGCCGGCACTTCCCCGCGCGCGACGCCGCGGCATACGTGATGGCGCAGCTGATTGGGGCTGCGGCCGGGGCGTTCGTGCTGTTGGCGGTCTGGCCGGATCAGCCCGCGGAGCTCGGCGTAACCGTCCCGAGCGTCGGCGTCGGGAGCGCTTTCGTCTACGAGCTGCTGCTAACGGCCTTCCTGATGTTCGTGATCATGGCCGTCGCCACCGACACGCGCGCGGTCGGCGCCGCGGCGGCGATAGCGATCGGCGGCACGGTCGGGCTGGACGCGCTGTTCGGCGGACCGGTCACCGGCGCCTCGATGAACCCTGCCCGGTCGTTCGGCCCGGCGCTCGCAACTGGGGACTGGCACGACTTCTGGCTCTACGTCCTGGGACCGCTGGCCGGTGCAGCGCTGGGCGCGTTCGCCTACCAGCTGGTGCGCGGGGACTCCCATCCGATCTCCGACGAGGTGGCCCCAGGTGTCTGAAGCGGTAGCCGTCGTCGCCGACATTCACGCGAACCTCCCGGCGCTCGAGCACACCGACCAGCACGCGAAGGACCTCATGCGTGAGCTGCCCTTCGACCTGCGCATCGACGTCGGTGACCGCGCCGTCCACCTGGTGCACGGCTCACCCCGCAAGGTGAACGAGTACCTCTTCGAGGACAAGCCGGCGTCGCTTTACGAGCGGCTCGCCGCCGCCGAGGAGGCCGACACGCTCGTGAGGTCGCCGCCGCCGGCCTGCCGGAGGAATACGCCGACAAGCTCGTCGCCGCCTAGGACAGCGAGCGGAGCGTCAGGCGCTCACGCGGGCCATGTCCTCCAGCACGCGCTGCCTGAGCCTCTCCGCGAACGGGGAGTCGCAGACGATCGCCTCGAGCTCGACCTCCTCGCTGTCCAGGAGCTGAAGGCGGAGGTGGTCGTGGGCGTCCGGCCCGTGGAGGATCAGACCGGCTGCGAAGAAGCCGAGCTGATTCAGCTCGGCGGCCGCCTCCTCGACGTCGACGGCGGCCAGGTCGACGTCGGCGTACACGACGTCGACGTGCTGTGAGAGCAACTCGCGCACGGCGCGTCTGAGGGCAGTCGGCGCCTGTTCGTCCCAGCGCCGGAGCCGGAGGAAGCCGAGCGCGCGTGCCGGGTCCGACTCGGTCGTCACCGCGTCGCCATCGTTCGGGGCGGTCGCGGAGGGCGGCTCGATCGCAAGCCCGACGTTGGCGTAGATGTCCTCCAGCAGCTCACGGTAGGCGGTCGGGAGCGCGGCCTGCCGAGGCTGGGAGTCGAACGGCAGATACGAGCGCAGCGTCGCCGTGCGCCGTCCGGGGCCCCCGTCGCCCACCCCGCGCATCGTCGTCTGCCCCGGGACCATCGCGAGCTGGAGCGCCGTCTCGTGGTAGCCGTGCGAGAGCTCCGCGCGCTGGCTGTACGGATGGATCGTCACGGCGTCGCCGAACACCGAGGAGAGCCCGCGCTCGCGCGCCGCCCCGAGCGTGTGGTCGACCATGCGCCCGAAGATCCCCAGGCCGCGATAGGCGGAGTGGACGACGGCGGCGCCGGTCTCCCCGCACGCCCCGCCGGCGAGCGGCATCAGAGCGTGGTGTCCGATCACGCGTCCCTCGTGCACCGCGACGGTGGACACGAGCTGCCTCATCTCGAGTACCGCCATCAGATAGCGGGGCCGGTAGAAGTCCTCGTGCACGTAGCTCAGGTGATAGTTCTCGTACAGGAGCTCGGCGATCGCCTCGGCATCCAGCGGCGTCCCCGCCCTCACCTCGATCACGTCCGGCGTCGTCGCCCCGCTCTGCGCCGCCCGCGGAGCGCCCTCGGCGTGCTGGTGTGCCACCTGCGCACCTGTGCTGGAGCTCACCGGGACCTCGGCCGTCAGACGCTTTCCACCCCCTCCGAGGTTCAGTAGCTGCACGCTTCGAGCGTCACCGGCGACCGCGGCGAGCCGCTCCGGCAGCGGCCCGAATGCGCCCCCGCGGCTCATCAGCGGCCGGCCCCAGTCGTGCACCGTCACCTGGACGAGTCCCTCGCCCGCCTCGAGCGTCACGTCGACCTCGCCGGGCTCCCCGTCCGGGTATGCGTTGTCCAAGGCGAAGCCGAGCAGGCCCTCGACGACCGTCCGGAGCTTCTGCCCATCGTCCTCGGGCAGCCCGGCAGCCGCCGAGAATGAAGGGAGCACGGCCAGCACCAGCGAGGGGGCGCTCGCGTCGCTCATGACGCTGACCTTCACCCGGGACACGGTCTGGCGCGATCCTACTGCCCGGTGTGGGGGGACTAGCCTGGGGACCATGACTCGTTTCGCAGTCACCCGCCTCGACGAAATCGACGAGGTCGACGACGGGCGGTGTCCGTCCCGGCCGGTCAGACACCACCTCGGCATCACCTCCTTCGGCGTCAACGCGTTCACCGGGCGGAGCGCGGGCGACCGGATCATCAACGAGCACGACGAGGATGAGGACGAGGAGCTCTATCTCGTCCAGAGCGGGCGCGCGAGCTTCGAGCTCGACGGCGAGCGATACGAGGCGGCCGCGGGCACACTCGTCTTCGTCGGCCCCGGCGTCACGCGCACCGCCGTCGCGGAGCAAGCGGACACGACGATCATCGCCGTCGGCGGCACGCCCGGAAGGGCATTCGAGCCCGATGGCTGGGAGATCTGGGCGCCGGTGAACCCGCTCTACGACGCGGGCGAGTATGGCGAGGCGGCCGATCGCGGGCGGGAGCTGGCTGACGCTCATCCGGAGTACCCGACACTGCTCTACAACGTCGCGTGCTGCGAGAGCCTCGCCGGCCGGACGTCCGACGCGATCGAGCACCTCCGGCTCGCGATCGAGCGCGGGTCTCGCTCTCGCTCGCTTGCCGCCAAGGACTCCGACTTCGATGCGATCCGCGACGAGCCGGCGTTCCAGGAGCTGATGGCTGACCCCGCATGAACATCCGAGCGCGCTTCAGCATCAGCGCTGACGGCTATGTGACGACCCAGGACGGGTGGCCGTCGCTCGTCGCCGATCCAGCCTTCGTCCCGGGTCAGATCCGGGGCGCTCACCGTCAGGGCTCGGGAGAAGAGCTCCGGTCATCCCGGCGGCGCTCGCGGATCTGCGTGATCCCGAGCCACACGAGGAACGCCACCACCGGCAGGAAGTACGCGATGCTCGTGATCCAGTGGCCCGCGTGCGCGATCGGAAGCGTCATGTGTTCGCCTTCGACACTAGCCAGACCGCCAGGAGCGTGAAGCCGAGCATCACGCCGAGCATCCAGTACTGGGAGCGGACGGCCTGCCTCGCGTCGCGGTAGAGCGCCAGCGCCCGGTCGTGGGCGAGGATCAGGGCCGCCACGTGGCCGCACACGATCATGGCCACCTTCACGTACCACTCGACGTTCGACCCGATCAGGCCGTACTTCACCTGGTGGCCCGCCATGCCGAAGATGTCCGATCCGTCGCCGAGCGGGTCGGACGCCAGATAGACGATCGCCTGGCCCTGGTAGAGCAGCAGCGTGAAGTAGTGCGCCCCCACATAGGCCATCGCGATCGGCACGAGCGAATGGATGAACTCCCTCCCCAGCCGCTGGGCGCTGAACCCGCCGCCCACGCTCTTCGCGCCCAGGATGCCGAGCCAGTAGAAGGCC
>Ga0207675_100001762_pt1 | contig 21664 bp, 22 predicted proteins | sample KBSSwiS42_FD_184305 | JGI IMG/M metagenome (GOLD analysis project Ga0207675, IMG submission 184305) | Switchgrass rhizosphere microbial communities from Kellogg Biological Station, Michigan, USA - KBS Switchgrass S4-2 (SPAdes) (version 2) | ecosystem: Host-associated > Plants > Roots >...
TCGTAACCGGTGGTCGGGGTCGACCGGGTGCTGTCGTCGCCGCCGCCGCCCGGAATGCCGACCAGCAGGAAGAACACCACGCTGATCACCAGGTACAGGCGGAACGGAGGCAGGTACCGCGCGCGGCGTCCGTCGAAGAACTCGCGCGACAGCCGCCCGGGTTTCACCAGCAGGAAACCCAGCGTGCGCCACAAGCGTGAATCGGCGTGCGTAATGCTCTCGAAGGCCTCGGACGCGAAATGTCCCAGCGTGTGCACGCGCGGTTCGTGCCGCTGGCCGCAGGCCGTGCAGTATTCGCCGGCCAGGGCGGTGCCGCAGTTCATGCACACCAGCGTCTGGGCGGCCGGGAGCTCCGGTGGTCTGACTACCGGTACCGGCGTGGAGTCCAAGCGTCAGGCCACCTGCCCGGGGGCGACACCGAACGTTTCACGGGCGCCACCGGAGTCGGTGCCCTCGGCCGCCATTTCGTGCGTTTCGAAATCGTCGACGCTCAGCAGCTCCATGACCTTGCGGTCGTATTCGCGCAGACCCGCGGCCTCGGTCTCGGAGATGATGCCGAGCTCGCGCGCCTGGGCGATCTGCCCGGGAACGTCGAGCGCGGTGATCTTGCCGGTCTTGACGCCGTCGACGCGAATGCGCTTCTCGATCGGTTCCGCCGACTGCGCCATCACCAGCGCTTCCTGCAGCAGGCCTAGCGGGTTGCCGGGCTCGAGAGTGCGATACACGAATTTGCACAGCCGGTCGCGCACTTCGGTGGGATTGAGGACGGCGTCGGCGAGTTGCCGGCCGAGCCGGTCGCTGGGCGCGAAATAGGAACGTCCGCCCGGGAAGATCAGCACGCGCAGGCAGCCCCCGAGGAATCGATTCGGGAAATTGCGCAGGAAGTCGTGCAGCTGTTCCTGCGCCCGGTACATCTGGTTGCGGCAGGCCCATTCGACGATCGGCAGGTCTTCGGCCGGCCGGCCCTGGTTTTCGTGGTGCTTGAGCACCATCGAGGCCAGGTACATCGACGACAACACGTCGCCGAGCCGCGCCGAGAGGTTTTCCTTCTTCTTGAGATAACCGCCCAGCGTGAGCATGGCGACGTCGACCGCGAAGGCGAACGAGGCCGAGAAACGCACGATGTGCTGGTAGTAACGCTTGGTGTCGCCGACATCCGGCACGCGCGTGAAGCGCGCGTGGGTCAGCGCCATGACGAACGAACGCACCGCGTTGCTGATGGTGAAGCCGATGTGCCCGAACAGCGCGCTGTCGAATTCGTCGACGTTCTTGGTGCGCGCGGCGTTCATCTCGCGCAGCACGAACGGATGGCAGCGGATGGCGCCCTGCCCGAAGATGATCAGCGAGCGCGTCAGGATGTTCGCGCCCTCGACGGTGATGGCGACGGGCACCACCTGGTAGTTGCGGCCGAGATAGTTGCGCGGGCCCAGCTGGATGCCCTTGCCGCCGTGCACGTCCATGGCGTCGCTGGCCACCTGCCGGCCCATCTCGGTGATGTGGTACTTGAGCATGGCCGACGGCACCGAGGGTTTCTCGCCGCCGTCGATCGCGCCCGCGGTCACCGAGCGCGCGGCGTCCATGGTGTAGGTGTAGCCGACCATGCGCGCCAGCACCGCCTCGACGCCTTCGAACTTGCCCACCGGCATGTTGAACTGCCGGCGGATGCGCGTGTACGCGCCGGAAGCGAACACGCCGAGCTTGGCGCCGCCGGTGGTGTTGGAGGGCAGCGAGATGCAGCGCCCGACCGAGAGCTGCTCGACCAGCATGCGCCAGCCCTGGCCGGCCATCTTGGGCCCACCAATAATAGTGTCGAGGGGAACGAACACGTCCTTGCCCGACAGCGGCCCGTTCTGGAACGGCACGTTCAGCGGGAAGTGGCGGCGGCCGATCGACAGGCCGGGTGTATTGCGGGGAATCAGCGCGCAGGTGATGCCCAGGTCGGACTTGTCGCCTAACAACTTGTCGGGATCGAACATGCGGAACGCCAGTCCGACCACCGTCGCGATGGGCGCGAGCGTGATGTAACGCTTGTTGAAATTCAGCCTGAGGCCGACGATCTCGCGTCCCTGCCACTGCCCCTTGCAGACGATGCCGGTGTCGGGCAGCGCCGCCGCGTCGGAACCGGCACGTGGCCCGGTCAGGGCGAAACACGGCACTTCCTCGCCGCGCGCCAGCCGCGGCAGGTAGTGATCCTTCTGCTCCTCGGTGCCGTAGTGATTCAGCAGTTCGGCGGGTCCGAGCGAATTCGGCACCGCCGTGGTGGCCGCCAGCAGTCCCGCGCGGCTGGCGAGTTTCACCAGTACACACGAGTGGGCGTAGGCCGAGAATTCCAGGCCGCCGTACTTCTTCGGGATGATCATCGCGAAGAAGCCCCTGGTCTTGAGGTAGTCCCAGACCTTGGGCGGCATGTCGGCGCGGCGGTGCGTGATGTCCCAGTCGTCGTACATGCGGCACAACTCTTCGCACGGGCCGTCGATGAAGGCCTGCTCCTCGGCGGTGAGCTGCGGCGCCTTGCTGGCCAACAACTTTTCGAACCTGGGTTTTCCCGTGAACAGCTCGCCGTCCCACCACACCGTGCCCGCATCGAGCGCTTCTTTCTCGGTCTGTGACATCGACGGCAGCAGGCGCATGTACGCCTTGAGGAAGGGCCGCGAGATCAGCGCCTTGCGCAGCGGCCGGATGTTCAGCAGCCACAGACCGGCGAGCATCAGCCAGAGGAAACCCTGCCACACTCCCGAAGCGGGCGTGTGCCACGGCATGGCGGTGTTCACCGCGATCCAGGGCAGCGCCGTGTAGGCGGCCAGCAGCAGCGTGAACACGATGGTGAAGGCGATCAGGGGCAGCCGCTTGTACGTCATGTAGGCGACGGCGCCGATGAACAGCAGCGTGAACATCGTGCCGACCTTCGCCACGTACCAGGCCAGGGCGATCAGGGAAAGGATGACCAGGGTTGCGCCGAGCATATTGGGCCCCTCATGCAGTTGCCGAAACTATAACGCAGCTGACCCCGTGCCCTCGAAACTGCGGCGCGCCGCGACGATGGCGTCACCGATCACGCTGAGAAACGCGCGAATACGCGCCGTGTGCCTGAGATCCTGGTGCGTGACGATCCACAACTCGCTGGCCAGGTCGGGCAACACGGCGGACACGCGCTGCACGCCGGCATCGCGGTCCGCGAGGTAACACGGCAGCAGCGCGAGCCCCAGGCCGGCGCGCGCTGCCATCAGCTGGTTCACCAGGCTGTTGTTGCGCAGGAAGATCCGTTCCGCCGGCACGTGCGCCGCGATCCAATCGCTGGCGACGATACGTGCCGGCTCGTCCCAGCCGATGACGGTGTGCCTGGAAAAATTGAACGAGCCGCCGGCGCGGCGCAGCGGCGCGCTGCCGGGCGGCCCGTAAAAGGCCCAGGCGATGGTAGTGAGGCGCCGGCCGAAGAGCGCCGGATCGCTGGGTCGCTGCACGCGCAGCGCCACGTCGGCTTCGCGGCGCGACAGGTCGAACATGCGATTGTCGATGGACAACCCCAGCTGTATGCGCGGATGGGCCTCGTGAAAGGCGGCCAGCAGCGGCGGCAATACCGCATACGACAGGGTTTCCGACGCGGTGATACGCAGCACGCCCGACAGTTGCTGGTCGCGGCCGCTGATCTCGCGGTCCAGCGACAGCAGCTCGGTCTCGACGCGTTCGGCCGCCGCGGCGGCGCGTTCGCCCGCCACGGTCAGCTGGTAACCGCGCGCCGAGCGGTCGAACAGGCGCACACGCAGTCGCGCCTCGAGCGCGTTCAGGCGCCGGAATACGGTGGACAGGTCGACGCCGAGTTTTTCGGCCGCCGCAGCCAGCGTGCGCGCGCGCGCCAGCGCGAGGATCAGTGGCAGGTCGGCCACCGCGAGCGCCGCCCGATCGTTTGCACCCATGCAAATGGCATTTGCCATACGGCTAATGGCTTTGCAAGCACGCCCATGCACGATCCGGGCATCGCAATTTCGCGAACCCACCTGGGAGATCTCCATGACTGCAAACATCGACAACTCGCTCAGGCAGCGCGCCAGCGCCGGCGGCAATACCCTGCTGCGCATCTCGCTCGGCCTGATGTTCCTGGCCCACAGCATCGTGCTGAAACTGTTCACCTTCGGTCTCGCCGGCACGGCGGGCTACTTCGAATCCATCGGCCTGCCCGGTGCGCTCGCCTACGCGGTATTCGCCGCCGAGGCCATTGGCGGCGTCCTGTTGCTGGCCAACGTGGCCACCGGCTGGGTGTCGCTGGGACTGCTGCCGGTCCTCGCGGGAGCGTTCTGGGTACATTCCGGCAATGGCTGGGTATTCAGCGCCAACGGGGGCGGCTGGGAATACCCGCTGTTCCTGATGGTGGTCTCGGTGGTGGTCGCCTTGCAGGCCTTCGCGGTCCGCGCGAATGAACGCCTGCCGGCCCTTGGGTCCTCGGCACATCCGGCGTAAAAAGGCCGGCATGTCGAATGCCGCATTGTTCTCCACCGTCGCCCGCGAGTACGCGAACTTCCGCCCGGGTTATCCACCCGAGCTGTTCGCGTGGCTCGCGGGTGCCGCGCCGGGGCTCGATGCCGTCTGGGATTGCGGCTGCGGCAGCGGGCAGGCGAGCGTCGCGCTGGCTGGCCACTTCAAGGCCGTATTCGCCACCGACGTGGCACCCGAACAGATCGCGGCCGCGAAACCGCACCCCCGCGTGCGTTATTCGGTGGCGCCGGCCGAACACTCCGGCCTGCCGGACGCTTCGGTGGACCTGGTGACCGTGGCGCAGGCCCTGCACTGGTTCGACGTCGAGGCCTTCTACGCGGAGGCGCAGCGCGTGGCGCGGCCGGGCGCCTTGCTGGCGGTATGGAATTACCCGCGCCCGCAACTGGTGGATGCCGGGCTCGACCGGCTGTTCCTCGATTTCTACGGCGGGGTGGTCGGCCCATACTGGCCGGCGGAGCGGCGCCACGTCGAGTCTAACTACCGCACGCTGCCGTTCCCCTTCGAAGAGCTGCAGCACCCGCAGTTCGCGCTCACGCTGGACTGGAATCTCGAGCAGCTGCTCGGCTACGTCAGCAGCTGGTCGGCGACCACGAGGTACCGCCAGGCGAAGGGCGAAGACCCCGTGCCGCAGTTGCGCGCGACGCTGCAGGACGCGTGGCCGCGTGACGGCATCGCGGAGATCAGCATGCCCATTGGCCTGCGGATCGGGGGCCTGCGGGCCGGCGCGCCGGGTGCGCCGCCCGCGTAGCAGACGCGGCTAGATCAGCTCGCGAACGCCGTCGCGCTCCTCGCGCAGCTCCTTGTCGGTGGCGTCCATGCGCCCGCGCGAGAAGTCGTCGATGCCGAGGCCCTGGACGATCTTGTATTCGCCGTTGGCGCAGGTCACCGGGTACGAATAGACCACGCCGTCCTTGATGCCGTAGCTGCCATCGGCGGGCACGGCCATGCTGATGAAGTTGTCCGCCGCGGTGCCGAGATGCCAGTCGCGCATGTGATCGATGGCCGCCGAGGCCGCCGAGGCCGCCGACGAGGCCCCGCGCGCCTTGATGATGGCCGCGCCGCGTTGCTGCACGGTGGGGATGAAGTTCTCTTCGTACCACTTGCGATCGACCAGCGAATGGGCCGGCTTGCCATCGACCAGGCAGAAGTTGAGATCCGGGTACTGGGTGCTGGAGTGATTACCCCAGATCAGCATCTTGCGGATCCTGGTGACGTGGCTGCCGCTCTTCTCCGCCAGCTGCGAGACCGCGCGATTGTGATCGAGCCGGGTCATCGCGGTGAAATGGCGCGGGTTCAGGTCCCTGGCATTGGCGCGCGCGATCATGGCATTGGTGTTGGCCGGGTTGCCGACCACCAGCACGCGGATGTTGCGATCGGCGACTTCGTTCATCGCCTTGCCCTGTGCCGAGAAAATCTGCGCATTGGCCATCAGCAGGTCCTTGCGCTCCATGCCGGGGCCGCGCGGCCGTGCGCCGACCAGCAGCGCCGCCTGGCAGTCCTTGAAGGCCACGCGCGCGTCGTCGGTGGCGACGATCCTGTTCAGCGTCGGGAACGCGCAGTCGTTGAGCTCCATCACCACGCCCGCGAGCTGCGGCAACGCCGGCGTCACTTCCAGCAGGAACAGGTTGACCGGCGTATCGGCGCCCAACATCTGCCCGGAGGCGACGCGGAAGGCGAGTGCGTATCCGATCTGTCCGGCGGCACCGGTGATGGCGACATTGACTGCGGGTTTCATCGAGGCGGGCTCCAGCGGCCGGAAAAACGGGGGGCGGATTCTAGCAGGCCCCCGCGATGCCCGTTCTCAACGATCTGGCGATCCCGCGTAAGCCTTGTGCTGCCGCTTGTATTCCGCCATCTCGGCGTCCGCCTCGGCGTTCTTGCCTTCGGCCCGCAGACGCTGGATCTCGGCGAGCCAGCTCGCGCCATCGCGGCGCCACGCGGCGCTGCCGGAGCCTTTCGCCACCGCCCGCTCGGCTTCCGACGGCGGCGAACCCGCGACGATCACGGTCGATGCATTTTCGCCGGCGGTCACGGCGTCCGCCGCTCCCGCACTGCGGTGGGGCGCGGCCTGCGGCGCAGCCGGCGGCGGCGGCGCATGACGATCCGCCTCGTTTTCCGCGACCAGCGGGGCGGCGGAGCGATCCGCGATCGCCGGCGGGGCGGCAGCCGAATCTGCGCGGGGCGCCTGGGATGCCGGATTGCCGGCCATCGGAATGTTCACCTGCGGCGCCGGCGGATAGTCGCGACGCTGCGCAACCTGCTCCACCGTTACCGCCGCGAGCGGCTGCTGCTTCTTCGTCATGCCGACATTGAGGATGATGGTGAATGCCACCAGCAGGCTGGCGGCGAGCGCCAGCGGCGCGCCCCAGGCCATACCGCGGATCTCCCGCTCATCGGTGCGCGATTCGATGGCCTCGCGTGCCTGTCGCAGCACGATGCGGTCGACCTCGTGCGGCGGCTCGAGCACGTCGTCCTCGGGCCGGCGGAACAGCTTGCGACGCCGCGCGAGGAAGTCGTCGAATTCGTCGTCGCGCCCGCTCACGTCACGTCTTCCTCGACGGCCAGCGCCGTCCTGAGTTTTCCCACCGCGTAACGCAGCCGGCTCTTGGCGGTCTCGGTGCCGACGCCGGTGACACGCGCGATCTCCTCGAGCGACAGGTCGGATTCCTCGTGGAGTAGATAGACGTCGCGCTGTTCCTGCGGCAGCGTGGCGAGGGCGGCGCGGTAGCGCCGCGTGGTCTCGGCGCGTTCCAGTGCGGATTCCGGCCGGGCATCGTCGTCGGTTGCCAGCAGGTCGGCGGCATCGGCCTCATCCACGCTCGCGCCGGCGGGGCGCGATTTCAGGCGCCGACAGTGATCGATGAAACAGTTGTGCGCAAGCGTGAACAGGAAAGTGCGGAATTTCGCGCGCGGTTCGTAGCGCACGCGATTCACGATCACGCGGCTCCACACTTCCTGGAACAGGTCGTTGGCGATCTCGGTGTCGCGCGCCTGGCGCACGAGATAGCGGTAGAGCGCGGCGCGATGCCGTGAATACAGCGTCTCGAAGGCGCGCATCTCGCCGCGGGCATAGGCGAGCATCAGCTGCGCGTCTTCGTCATCACTCACGCCCTCGACTCTACGCGCGGCCGTCCTGGGATGCGCGAAGTGCGATCCGGTCTCTGAAGTAGTGAGGCCATCCATGATGAGTGTGGCGTTCACGGCTGCAGTTGTACGTCGCTGATGGGGTATGGGTCGCGCATCGCCAGCAATTCGCGCGGTGGCTCGAAATAAGGGAGCGGTGCGGAAGTATTGACGCAACTGGTCGCGATGGCGCGCACCTTGGAAGGCTCCTGCCGGACCCAGACCGCGCCCAGGGCGCCATGGGCAGCGACAATTCCTATTACAAACAGCAGCTTGGGACCCATGAGCTCTCCCGACGGAAAACGTGCGCCTCAGGTCTTGCAACGCGGCAGAAAGATTTTTTGGGTTAGGGGCTTGCTTCTGAGTTAGTGTTGTAGTTATATATAACACCAACACGTAAGGCGAATCGCATAGGGCGAGGCGCCGGGAAACGAAGGGAAAGGAGACTCAAATGACCAGCTTCGGAATTAAACATGTGATGAGTGCCGCCGCGGCTTTGGCGGTCCTGGCGATGGTGCTGAGCTCGGTGTTCGCGGATGTCACGAGCGTCGCGCGAGTGAAGCATGAAGGCCGCAGCTTCGCGGCGGTTGTGAGCGCCCTGGGACTCTAAGAGACTGGAGTGCACATGGACCCGCAATGGGACGACAGTCAGCCGATCTACCGGCAGCTGCGCGACCGGGTGGTAGCGATGATCCTCGAGGGTGTCCTCAAAGAGGGTGACCCGTTGCCCTCGGTCCGGGCGGTCGCGGCGGAGTTTCGTCTCAACCCGCTCACGGTTCTCAAGGGATACCAGCAGCTCGTCGATGAGCAGCTGGTCGAGAGTCGGCGCGGACGTGGGATGTTCGTCAATGCCGGTGCCCGGCAGGCGCTGATGAAAGACGAACGCCTGTACTTCCTGGACTCCGAATGGCCGAAAGTCTACGCGACCATCCAGCGGCTCGGACTCACGGTCGAAGAACTCATGAAACGTGGTGCGAAGTCGGCCCCGGCAAACCAGCCGTTCCCGACCCTGGCCAATACGGACGAAGACAATGACAGCAATCATTGAAGCGCGCGGCGTCGCGAAGCGTTACGGCGACACGCCGGCGCTGCGTGGAGTCGAACTCAACATCCAGCCCGGCCGAATCGTGGGGCTCATCGGCCCGAATGGCGCCGGCAAGACCAGCCTCATCAAGGCGGTGCTCGGGCTCACCTCGTTCGACGGCGAGCTCAGGGTGCTCGGCAAGGATCCGCGCGTCGAGCGCGATCAGCTGATGAACGAGGTGTGTTTCATCGCCGACGTCGCGGTGCTGCCGCGCTGGCTCAAGGTTTCACAGGCGCTGGATTTCGTCGCCGGTGTCCACCCGCGCTTCGATCGCAGGCGTGCCGAGGAATTCCTGTCACGCACCGACATCCGCCTCGATCGGCGCGTGCGCCAGCTCTCCAAGGGCATGGTCACGCAGCTGCACCTGGCGCTGATCCTGGCCATCGACGCTCGGCTGCTGGTGCTCGACGAGCCGACGCTCGGGCTCGACCTGCTGTTCCGGCGCTCCTTCTACGACAACCTGCTGAACGACTATTTCGACAAGCAGCGCACCATCCTCGTGACCACGCACCAGGTCGAGGAGATCGAAAACATCCTGACCGACGTGATCTTCATCCAGCACGGCAAGATCGTGCTCGATTCGCCGATGGAATCGCTGGGCGAGCGTTACCTGCAGCTGGTGCCCGCGGCCGGCAAAGTCGAGGCCGCACGCGCGCTCGGGCCCATCTTCGAACGCGAGATTTTCGGCCGGGTCGCGATGCTGTTCGACGGACGCAAGGAAGCCGAACTCGCGCCTCTCGGTGAGACACGCCCGCCGTCGGTGGCGGACCTGTTCGTCGCGTTGATGAGCCGGAGTGACGCGAATCCCGCACGCGCTGCCGCGAAGGAGGCCGCATGACCGCCCTCAGCAAGATGACCACGCTGATCCGCCGCGAGGTCTGGGAGAGCCGTTCGTTGTGGATCGTGCCCCTGGTGATCTCGGGCGTGATCCTGATCGTCGCCGCATTCGGGCAAATACATGTGGGCCACGACGGCGAGCACAACCTCTTTCAATTCCTCACCTTCCTCAAATCCGACGACGGTGACCCGTCCGGACTCTACGGAATCACCATGTTCGGGTTCGCCATGGTGCAGCTGGTCGCACTCGGCATCGTGGTGTTCTTCTACCTGCTCGACTCGCTGCTGGCCGAACGCAAGGACCGCAGCATCCTGTTCTGGAAGTCGCTGCCGGTCTCCGATACCCAGGTCGTCGGATCCAAGGGCCTGACCGGGTTGGTGTTGGCCCCGGGCTACGTGCTGCTGATCACCGCCCTGACCCAACTCGCATTCGGGCTCATCTGGTGGATACGTTTCGGCAGCACTCCGCTCGGCGGCATCGTCGTGCCCTTCGATGGTTCGACCTGGCTGGAAGTGCAGCTATCGTGCTGGGCGTTGGCGTTCACCGTGATGGTCTGGTACCTGCCGCTGGCCGGATACCTCCTGCTGGTCTCGGTGTGGGCGCGCAAGAACGGCTTCCTGTGGGCCATCCTGCCGCCGATCGGCCTGATGCTGGTCGAAGGTGTGCTGCTTCCGACGCATTGGTTCGCCCAGTTCGTCGGCGAGCGCTTCGGAGGCGTGTTCCGGATCATCGGCGAAGCCGGCAAGAATCGGCATCTCGCCGCGGGGACCTCGGACATCGGCGATTTCCTGCAGCTGATCGGCAGCGTCTTCACGCACTACGAGTTATGGGCGGGGGTGATCGCCGCCGCGATCATGTTCTTCGTTGTCGTCCGGTTGCGCCGCTACCGCGACGACACCTGACTTCCCTGGGCCGGGTGCCCGAATCACCCGGCCTTTTACCGGCCCATGGTCGCCGCGAGTTTCAGGAGACGCGGCGGCCATGGGCCGACTTCCCGGACTCCGCCGCCCGGCGCTTGTTCACGCCGGTGGCCGCGGCCCGCCCCGGGCGGCACTTCTCGCGCGGCCAACCGGGCAAACGCCGCGGCAAATCTTCCATGGCGTGGCAAACTGACGTTTAGTTAGTGGCGGCCCCGGGCCCGATGTACCTCAACCTTCGCCGAACCGACGATACGCTGGAAGCGGAGCTCGCCCGAAGCTGGCGCGGCGTCGACATGCCCGGCATCGATGCCGAGCTCGCGGGCCTGTCGTTCGCGGGCGCCAGCGCGTTGCGCGTGCACGTGCCCGAGTCGGTGACGCTGGATCTCGCCGGCGCCTGGCGCCTGCGCGAGTGGATCAAGGCAGCCGAAGCCGCCGGGTTGAGCATTGAATACGACGGCGCCGTACCCGGACAGCTCGAGCTCATCGAATCGACGCTCGCCGGCAAGGTGCATGCCGCGCCGCCGTCGTCTTCCGAGCCCACTTTCGAGCCGGTGAGCGCGCTCGGCAAGCAGGTGACGCGCCGCCTGGCGAGTGTGTCCACGGCGCTGGAGTTTCTCGGCCATACCACCATCACCTGGCTGCGTGCCTGCACCAGCTGGCGGCGCATGCGGCCGACGTCGATCGCCCGGCACGTCTACGATACCGGCCTCACCGCCATTCCCATCGCCTCGCTGATCGCCTTCCTGATCACGGTGATCATCGCGTACATCGCGGCGCAGTACATGCGCTCGTACGGCGCGGAGATCTACGTCGTCGACCTGATCACCATCAGCGTGCTGCGCGAGCTGGCGGTACTGCTCACGGCCATCATCGTGGCCGGCCGGTCGGGCAGCGCGTTCGCGGCCGAAATCGGCGCCATGAAGCTCAACGAGGAAGTCGACGCGCTGCACGCCATCGGCGTCGATCCCCACGAGGTGCTGGTGCTGCCGCGCGTGATCGGCCTGGTCATCGCGCTGCCGCTGCTCACGGTGGTGGCGGACCTGGTCGGGCTCACGGGCGGCGCACTGCTGTGCCATTGGCTGCTCGACATGCCGCTGGTGCTGTTCATGGAACGCGCCCAGGATTCGATCGCCTCCACCACGTTCTGGGTGGGCATCATCAAGGCGCCGGTGTTCGCGCTGCTGATCGCGCTGACCGGCACCTATCGCGGGCTGCAGGTGCGCGATTCCTCGCGCGAGCTCGGCCGCCTCACCACCACGGCGGTGGTCCAGTCCATCTTCCTGGTGTTACTCGCGGATGCGCTGTTCGCGGTGGCATTCTGGCTGCTCGACATATGACTGAAAGCCTCATCGAAGTCCGTGGCCTGGTGAACCGCTTCGGCACCCAGATCGTGCACGATGGTCTCGACATGACCGTGGAGCGCGGCGAGGTGTTCGGCATCGTCGGCGGATCCGGCTCTGGCAAATCCGTGCTGCTGCGTTCGATCCTCGGGCTGCAGCGCCCGCAGGGCGGCGAAGTGCGCCTGCAGGGACGGGTGCTCAACCGGCTGAGCCCGCCGGAGCTGCGCAAGATGAAGGCGAGCTACGGGGTCACCTTTCAGCAGGGTGCGCTGTTCACCTCGCTCACGGTGCTGCAGAACGTGCAGCTGCCCATGCTCGAACACCTGCGGCTCCCGGCGCGCGCGCTCGAGGAGCTGGCGCTGCTCAAGGTGAGGCTGGTGGGGCTGCCCGACGAGGCCGCGCGCAAGTATCCCTCGCAGCTGTCGGGCGGCATGATCAAACGTGCGGCGCTGGCGCGGGCGCTGGCGCTGGATCCCGCGCTGCTGATGCTCGACGAACCCACCGCCGGCCTCGACCCCATCAGCGCCGCGGCCTTCGACGAGCTGCTGATGGACCTGCGCCAGCAGCTAGGCCTCACCGTCATCATGATCACGCACGACCTCGACACCATCTTCAGAACGTGCAACCGTGTCGGGGTGATCATCGACCGCAAGATGACCAGCGACAGCCTCGAGGGCATCACCCGCAATCCACACCCGTGGATCCAGGCCTATTTCCATGGCGAACGCGCGCTGCGTTTCGGCCAGGACCGGCCACAGGCGCCGCATGGAACGTGAGGCTAACTACACCGCGGTCGGTGCCTTCGTGCTGCTCATCGCCACGATGGCGGGCCTGTTCGTCTACTGGTACGCCGGCAGCTCCGATGCCCGCGACTACAAGCGCTACGAGATCTATTTCGAGGGCAGCGTCTCGGGCCTGAACCGCGGCAGCACGGTGCGTTACCTGGGCGTCGAGGTCGGGCGCGTGGTGGCCATCCGCATCGACAAACGCGCCGCCGACCGCGTGCAGGTGATCGCCGACATCGATTCGGAGGCCCCGATTTCCAAGGAGACGCTGGCGTCGCTGTCGCTGCAGGGCGTGACCGGCCTGTTGTACATCGACCTGCTGGCCGACACCGATCCCAAGCGCAAGATGGAGCCGGTGCCGAGCGAGCAATACCCGGTCATCGACTCGGTGAAATCCAACTTCGACCTGTTTCTCGCCAGTCTTCCCGATCTCGTCGGCCGGGCGGCCGAGGTGACGGATCGCGCCGCGCGCGTGTTGTCCGACGAGAACATCGTCGCGTTCACCACGACGATGAAGAACATCGAGAAATCCTCGGCCTCGCTGCCGCAGACCCTGCACGACGCCTCCGAGGCGGTGGCGCAGCTCAAGGTGGCCATTTCCGACGTGCGCGCGGCCGCGGCCGGTGCACGCACGCTCATGGAGACGTCGGGACCGGATCTCGCCACGGCGTCGGCACGCTTGCGCACCATCTCCGAGAACCTGGCGACCACCACCGCCAATCTCGACAAGCTCATGAGCGAGCACCGCGACGACCTCGGGCTGTTCCTGCGCGACACCCTGCCGGAGATGGAACGCCTGTTGCGCGACAGCCGCCAGGCGGCGCAGGAATTCCGCGAACTGTCGCGCAGCCTGAAAGCCGACCCCTCGCAACTGCTGTATGAGCCGAGTTATCGCGGCGTGGAGATTCCGAAATGAGGCTCAGCGCGCCCAATGTCGTGATCGTGGCCTGCGGATCGCTGGCGCTCACGGGCTGCGGTGGCCTGCTGGAAACCACGATTCCCGCGCCGCAGACCTACGTGTTGCGACTGCCCCCGGCAGCGACAACGGCAACGGCGGCCGCGGCGACACCGGCCGCCGGCAGCCTGCGCGTGCAGCGTCCGGAGGCGGGACCGGGCCTGGATTCCGAACACATCGCGCTGCTGCGCTCCGAGCGGCGCTTCGATTTCTACGCGGCGTCGCGCTGGGCGGCGCCGGCGCCGGACGTGCTCGAGAGCATCCTGGTGGAGCAGCTGCGCGGCAGCGGCATGTTTCCGGCGGTGTTCGACGACGCGACGCCGTACGCGCCGCATTACAACCTGCGGTGTGGCATGAGCCGCTTCGAAGCCGACTACACCGGCGGTGGCCACGATCCCAGCGTGCACGTGGTGCTCGATTGCACGTTCGGACGGCATCGCGATCGCGCCCTGCTGGGCAACTTCACGGCAGCCGGGGCCGCCGCGGCCGGCGACGATCGTCTCACCGCGGTGGTGGCGGCGTTCGAAGCGGCCACTGCGAAGGCGGTCGCCGAGCTCGAACAGAAGCTGGCGGAAGCGCTCGCGGCGGAGCAGGCCGGGGCCCGTCAGAAAGTCGACAACCCCGACACTTCCATCAGCCGATAGAGCCAGTACGTGCCCTGCGCCGGGTCCGCGTAGGCCCCGAATTCCGCCGTGTATTCGAGGTCGGGCGGACCCTTGTTGGTCCAGAGCATCTCGTACCAGGCGTTGATGGAGTTGGCGAGCTCCGAGGTGGGCGGCACGCTGACGCCCAGGTTCGCTTCCAGGTTGTACGCGCCGATATTGCGGCGCGTGAGATTGGCGGACCCGAGCGTGAACCAGTATTCGTTCTGGGTGCGCAGCGCGACGATCTTGGTGTGGAACTGTTCGCCGTGCGTGCGGAACCAGCGCACCTTGATGGCGCCGTTCGAGGCGGCGGCCAGCTCGGTGGCCACCGAGCGGTTGGGAATGCCGTCCTTCTCGCGCCCGAATGCATCCTTGTTGGGATCCAGGATCACGCGCACGCTCACGCCGCGCTTGGCCGCGGCGAGCAGTGCTTCGATGACGTCGCGATCCGAAAGATAGAACATCGCGATGTCGATGCTGTCGCCGGCGCGTGCGCCGGCGAAATTGCGTTCGATGGCGGCGCCGATCTCGTGTTCGGTCAGCACCTGCACCCGCGCCGCCTCGGCCGGGTTGGCGACCGGCCTGGCGGGTGCCGGGGCCGGCGGTTCCCAGTCACCGCGCCAGCCGGAGTCGCGCGCGATGGTCAACTCGCTCGCCAGCAACGGCAGCAACGCCGGTCCGGAAACCTGCAACGCGACATTGCAATGCAGGCTGCTGGCGTCGTGCGGGTTCAGCGAGGTGACGATGCCGGTGATCCCGCCCCGGCCGTCGTCGGCGATCAGCACCTTGCGGTGATCGGCCTTGAAGTTCAGCAGCCGCGCCCACGCGCCGAAGCTCACCTGTTCGGGGCCGGCGTCCAGCGGATTCGGCAGCCAGGGGTCGCCGCTGCCGTCGCCCGCCCACCACTTCGTGGTGATGCGCCACAGGCTGGAGTAGATAGCGTTCGAATCGCGCAGCGAGTCGAGATCGACGTCGACCACGTCGATGCCGGCGCCGCGCAGCTGCGCGAAGTCGCGCGACGGCAGGCTGCCGTACAGGTCGTTGATCGGGTCGCTGATGACCAGCACCTTGAGATCCGGGACCGCGCGTTTGCGCGCCAGCAGCGCGTCGCGCAGCTCGATCGACAACTCGCGCCGCGGCCGCACGTCGGTCGCCGCGCCGCGTTGCCCGTTGAACAGGAAGAAATCGAGGATCACGTACTGTCGCGCTTCGCCGACGACGCGCAGCATGGAATCGAAGATCTGGTGATGGACCACCGGTGCGCCGAACACGTCCGCCCCGGTCACGTCGGAATAGAAGCGCAGCTGGTTGAGCGGAGTTTCGACGATCTCGCCGCGGATGCCGGTGCCCTCGGGCAGCGGCTTGTACAGATTCCACAGCGCCACGACCAGCCACAGTCCGAGAAAACCATAAAAGACCCTGCGGCCGACACGCCGTTTGCGTGGCCTTTCCGCCGGCGGCGGCGACGGATCGATCGGTGTCTCGTCGGGCTCGTCAGCCATCAGCCGGATTCTAACCGCTCGGATAGTTCGAGCCAGCGTGTCTCCATTTGCTCGACTTCACGCAGCACCGCGGCGTGACGTTCTGTCACCTTGCGGGCATGGTCGGCATTGCGCGCATAGTCGATTCCGGCGAGCTCGGCTTCGAGCTTCGCGCGTTCCTGGCCGAGTTTCGTGAGCGAGGTCTCGATGGACTTCACTTCCTGGCGTTTCGGCGCCAGGTCGCGCCGCGCCTCGGCATCCTGGCGTCGCCCGTCTTTCGAACGAGGGCGATTGTCCCCGCGCGTTGTCTCTTGTCCGTCCCGCCGTGGCCTGGGCCGTGTCTTGTCGCGCGCCTCCGGCGCGACGGGAGTCGCGGCCGAGCCAGCCCGCTTCTCGAGCCAGCCGGCGTAATCCTCCAGGTCGCCGTCGAAGTCGCGTACCGCGCCATCGGCGACCAGCCAGAACTGGTCGCAGACGCTGCGCAGCAGCCCGCGGTCGTGTGACACCACGATCACCGCGCCGGCGAAGTCCTGCAGGGCCGTGATCAGCGAGTGCCGCATTTCGAAGTCGAGGTGGTTGGTGGGCTCGTCGAGCAGCAGCAGGTTGGGTCGTTCCGCGACCAGGATGGCCAGCGCCAGCCGTGCGCGCTCGCCGCCCGAGAAATGCACCACCGGCTCGAACACGCGGTCACCGCGGAAACCGAAGCCGCCGAGGTGGTTGCGGCGCCGCTGCTCGTCCCATTGCGAGCGCACGCCCATCTGGTCGATGCGATTGGTGAGCGCGATCAGCGCGGTGTCGCGGGAATCGAGCCGGTCCACCTCGAGCTGTGCGAAGTTGCCGACGATCAGGTCGGGCGAGGCGACGCGGTGATCGCCGGCGGCATCGGCAATCGGCGGCAATGCACCGGAAATGAGCTTCATCAGCGTCGACTTGCCGGCGCCGTTGCGCCCCAGGATGCCGATGCGTTCACCGGGGTTCACCGAGCGACTGACGCGCGATATCACCGTGCGCTCGCCGTAACCGGCGGACGCGCCATCCAGCGTGACCAGCGGCTGCGGTAGTTTGTTGGCCGCCGCGAACTCCCACTCGAAAGTCTCCAGCTCCTGGTAGGTGGCGATGGTCTCGAGTTTGGACAGCGCCTTGATACGGCTCTGCACCTGGCGCGCCTTGCTGGCCTTGGCGCGAAAGCGGTCGATGAATGAATGCAGCCGCGCGACTTCGCGTTCCTGGCGGGCCGCCATGGCCGCGGACTGCTGGATGCTGGCGGCGTGCTGGCGCTGGAAATCGGTGTAGTTGCCGGTCCAGTGCGTGAGCTGGCCGTTCTCGAGGTTCACGATGCGGCCGACGATGTCGTCGAGGAACTCGCGGTCGTGCGATACCAGCAGCAGCGTGCCCGGGAAGCGCTGCAGCCAGGCTTCCAGCCACAACACCGCGTCCAGGTCGAGGTGGTTAGTCGGCTCGTCGAGCATCAGCACGTCGGCGCGCGCCATGAGCGCGCGCGCCATGTTGGCGCGCATCTGCAGGCCACCCGAGAGCACCTTGACCGGCCGCTCGATGTCCTCGGGCGCGAACCCCAGGCCGTCGGCCAGCTCCGCGGCCCGCGCCGCCGAGGTCCAGCCGCCGGCCGCGTCGTAGTCGCCCAGCAGCTCGGCTTCCTTCATGCCGTCCTCCGCGGCGCGCGCCTTCTCGAGCTGCGCCTCGATGTCCATGAGACGGCCGTCGCCGCCGCGCACGTATTCGAGCACCGTGGCTTCGGTGCGCGGCAGCTCCTGGGATACCGAAACGAAACTGAGTTTGCCGGGCACGGAATAGTCACCGTGGTCCGGACCGACGTCACCGCGCAGCAGCGCCAGCAGACTGGACTTGCCGGCTCCGTTCCGTCCGACGATTCCAATCTTGTCGCCGCGGAAGATGGTGAGGTTGGCCTTGTCGAAGAGCACCGCGGCGCCGCGGCGCAGGCGCAGGTCACGAAGTTCGAGCATATGCAGGTTCGGTCATGGGGGTGCGGATTCTACGCAAACGACTGCGGGAAATTGACGCTTTCCCCCGCATTCCGGTATCTACCGCACATGCCCCTACCCAAACCCGGCGATGTCTTCGCCATCAGACATCCGCGCGGCTTTTTTGGTGCGGTACGCGTGCTTCGCAAGCGCGCTGGTGAATACCTCCTGGCCTGCTCCACCTACCTGGAGCGCAAGCCGCCGCTGATCACGGATCCACGGCTGCGCACGATCCAGCGGCAGACGGAAATCTCCTGGGAAGGCAAACCGTCGGTGCATTGGACGTACGACAGTTTCCCGCGCACCTGGAGGCCGTTGGGTTCGATCGCGCCGACTGCGCGCGAAGCGCGGCGCGACAGCAAGTTCTGGTGCGGTTGGGAGGGAGCCGGGATCGAGGCCTGGTGGGCCTGGCGCTTCCGCCATGAGCGCGCGAAGTTCGAGCGTGAGCTGAACCGGGACGCCGCGCGCGAGCGGCGCGAGGAAATCGTGCGGCTGCGTCGTGCGAGGCCGAAGGCCATGATGGCGGAAGGCGAGTTCTGGGATTTCATCGCGCTGATCGTCGAGCAGGGCAGTGACCGGAATCGGCTGGTGCAACTGATCCGCGCGCTGGCGGAGAAATCGGGCGTGGACATTCGCCGCTATCACGAGCGGCTGGTGGAGCGCCTGTATCGCCTCGACACGCGCGAGCACGCGAGGCGCATGAAGACAGGCGCGTGGCGCGGTGACGGCGCGCGGTTCTCGCCCGACGGTTTCCTGTACGCGCGTTGTGGCTGCGTTGCGAGAGGCCGTGAATTCTACGACCGCGTGCGCAAACAGCCGGGACTGTTGGCGCGGGCCACCGAGTTCGAAGCACTGCTGGACACGGCGGATCTTGCGCACCGGCGCAAGACGGGGAGATCCCTTTCCTACCAGGCTGGGCTGAGCTTCGAGTCGTGTTCAAACCTCGCGGGCTGGCCCGGATGATGAACTGGCTGCGGTCGTGCATGACCCTCGTCGTGCTGGCGCTGCTCGGTACCGGCGCCGCCTCTGCAGCCGTGCCATCCGCGAAGACGCTCGACGCGCGCATCCCCGCGCTCATGAAACGCGAGCAGGTGAACGGCCTCGCCATCGCGGTCATCGACGGCGGGCAGATGCACTACCTGCGCGCCTTCGGCTGGCGCAGCGTGGAGCGTCGCCTGCCACTGACCACCGACACGATCATGTACGGCGCCTCGCTGAGCAAGGCCGCGTTCGCCTACTACGTGCTGAAGCTGGTCGATGCAGGGCGCCTCGATCTGGACGCGCCGCTCGCGAAGTGGCTGCCGGAGCCGCTGCCTGACTACCCGGAATACAGTGCGCTCGATGCCCGCTGGAAATTGCTCACGCCGCGCATGCTGCTCAACCACTCCTCGGGACTCGGCAACTTCGCGCAGCTCGAACCGGACGGCAAACTGCAATTTCACTTCGATCCGGGTACCCGCTACGCGTACTCGGGCGCCGGCATCAACCTGCTGCAGTTCGCCATCGAAAAAGGCCTGGGCGTCGAGGTCGGCGCCGGGATGCAGCGCCAGGTTTTCGAACCGCTCGGCATGCAGCGCACCTCGATGAGCTGGCGCGACGACTTCGCGCCGGACCTGGCCGACGGTTATGCCATCGACGGCAAAACCGAAGCGCACGACCATCGCGACAACGTGCGCGCCGCCGGCTCCATGGACACCACCATCGCCGACCAGGCGAGACTCTGGGCGGCGATGATCCGCGGCGAAGGATTGAGCAAACATTCACGCGAGGAACTCACACGCCCGCAGCTGCCGATCACCTCCGCGCACCAGTTCCCGACGTTCCTCGCGGCGACCGACGCCAACAACACCGCGATCGCGCTGGCCGCGGCGCTCGGCGTGGTCACGTTCCGTGACCTCCATGGGCCGAGCTTCTTCAAGGGCGGTCATAACGACGTCACGGGGAACATGGTCATCTGCCAGGAGCGTCTGCAGCGCTGCGTCGTGCTGCTGGCCAATGACGTGCGCGCCGAACTGATCTACCCCGAGATCGCGACGCTGGTGCTCGGCTCGACGCGTATGCCCTGGCGCTGGGACAACGATGCGGCGCCGCGCCGCTGATCGAACCAAGGATATTGCCGCCCGCGTCGTCCAACGGGTGACGGCGAACGAGTGTGCGCCGGATCCTTAACCCGCGGGGCTTTCACCCTGCGTTCATGCATGCGTACGCACTCTCGCGTGCGCAGGAGAGATTTCCATGAAAGGTTTTTGCACCGCGCTGGTGCTGGTCGCGGGTAGTTTGCTTGCGACCACCGCCAGCGCACACACGTCCGCCCCCGTGATCGTGGAAATCGTCGGCCAGGATGGCGGTACGTTTCGCGAAATCCCGGTGAATTCGCGTGATGGTGCGATGCGCTCGTACCTGCAGGCCGAGAAAGGCGCGCGTTACCAGGTGCGCATCCGCAATACCACCGGCGAGCGGGTCGGCCTGGTGATCGCCGTGGATGGCCGCAACATCATCAACGGCAGCAGGTCGGAGCTCGGGCGCGACGAACCGATGTACGTCCTCGACGCATGGCAGACACAGGACTATTCCGGCTGGCGCGCCAGCCTGGAGGCGGTCAACGAGTTCTACTTCACCGACTGGAAGGATTCCTATGCCGAGGCCTTCGGTGACCGCAGTGCACGCGGCGTGATCGCCGTCGCCGTTTTCCGCGAGGTGCCGCCGCCTGCGCCGCTGTACCAGCCCTACCAGGAATACGGCCGTGACTCGGAGCCCAGCCGCGCGCCGCGCGCCGACTCGGCGTCGGGGGCACCGGCGCCCGCGGTGCAGGCAGGCCGCAATGCGGGTGAGAGCGCCAAGCGCCGTGACGAGTCCGCCGGCACGGGGTACGGCGACCGCCGCATCGATCACGCGGTACGCGTCGAATTCGTCGCACAGTCAAACCCGGACAGCCGGCACTTCATCAAATACGAGTGGCGCGAGACGTTGTGCCGCAAGCACATCGTCGACTGCGCAGGGCCGAACCGGTTCTGGGATGAATCGACGCTGGGTTTTGCACCCCCGCCGCCACGGCGCTAACTACCCGAAGGGAGACAATCACATGAAGGCGATCGGAAGCTGTGCCCTGGTCCTGTTGCTTGGCCTGTCTGCTGCCGTTCCGGCGGCGGAACCGGTTTCCCCCGCGGACAATACGCCGGACGCGACGGCCTCGGGCAGTCCGACGGCAGACATCCTCGACATCATTGCGCGCGTAGCCAAGCGGACCGGCAAGCAGTTCATCCTCGATCCGCGGGTTCGCGGACCGGTCCTGATCACCGGCCTCGACCTGCAACGCGTCGATTTCCCCAGGTTGCTGGCGATCCTTCGAATCAACCAGTTCATGGCGTACGAATCCGGCGGAGTCGTCGTCGTGGCTCCCGACGCCAACGGGCGTCAGATGCCCATTCCCGTGACCACCTCGGTGAATCCCAAGGCACTCGATGACGAACTGGTAACCGTGTTGGTCAACCTCCGGTATGCCTGCTCGATGCATCTGGTACCGGTGCTGCGGCCTCTCATGCCCCAGGCGGCGCACATGGCGGCTTTCCCGCCGACCAATTCGATGCTCCTCTCCGATCACGCGGACAACACGCGCAGGATCCTCGACATCATCGACAAGCTCGACAAGCAGGCGCAGGCGCTCAAGCAGCAGGGTTGCACCGATCCTGCGGCGAAGTCGAATTGAAACTGTTGCGCCAGCCGCTGCGCCTGCGGCGCGGCCTGCACGGCCGCGACAGCGGGTTCGCGGACTCCTGCTTCTACGATTTCAAGCGTACCGCCGGGACCGCGGGCGACGAGGCCACGGCAGGCAGATAGCGGCGCCGCTCAGGCGGGACGCGGTTTGGCGAGTTTGTCGCTGCCGAGTGCCTGGGTGAGCAGGCCGGCGAATGCAGGTCCGGTCTCCTGCTGGCGCGCGAGCAGCAGGCGCAGCTCTTCGAGCGTCACCGGTTCGCCGAACAGTTTGCCCTGGCCGAAGCCGCAC